>Ga0210057_1002484_pt1 | contig 26311 bp, 23 predicted proteins | sample CryGeyCG2114_010_2_FD_183968 | JGI IMG/M metagenome (GOLD analysis project Ga0210057, IMG submission 183968) | Groundwater microbial communities from aquifer - Crystal Geyser CG10_big_fil_rev_8/21/14_0.10 (SPAdes) (version 2) | ecosystem: Environmental > Aquatic > Deep subsurface > Groundwater ...
CAACCATTTTTACGCCGTCGCCGGCGGCGGAGTTGGACTTTCCAGCACCACGGTGGACGAAACTACCAGCGCCGGTCTGGCCTACATTGCTCCTGAATTTCGCTTGGGACTACAAACTATTTTGTCGCGCAAATATACTCTTTTAGTCGAGGGCGCGATTGAATCTGTGGCCATGCAAGAAAAGTTCGCTGATGGAACCAAACAGGATACCAACATCGTCAATGGTAAATTTTCAGTCGGCTTTAAATTCTGATGAGCGCACAGAAAAACACAAAGCATACTCTTGTCCTGATGCTTCTTGTGATGGGAGCTTAGTAAGTCCTTCAGCTCTTTTCATTCTCAGCTCCTGCTTTTCAAAATTCCAAGAAAAATAAAATATGTCTTGGGCCTTAGGATCAAAGCATTTTTCTTTTAAGCTGGCATGGGGCGGGAGATGCAGATAATTTAAGATCAAATGATAGCTGGTAAGCTCAGGCAATAGGGCGCCTAAGAGCGTTCTGGCCATGGCGCTTAAGCTATGAAAGACCTCTGTACTAATCTTTTTGAAGGACTCTACTTCTAACGGCCACTTTTGACTATTAAGATTTAATTCATCCACACTCCAATACTCGATTAAATCAGGACCAGCGTCCGATTGTACTGGTAAGTACTTAGACTTTAGTTCGGGAGTTAGATTAAAAAATTCATGCATAAGTGAACGACAAAATTGCAATTTTTTAGCATCAATCGGTACGTCCTGGAGCACGACGTAGGCACTGTCATCCAGGGCGGTTTGTAACTGCTGAGCGAAGTTATTTTTCTCAGTCGCATCACCTTGTAAAAATTTCAAGAGTGATAACTCGGCCGCTTCTTGATGCTCAAAAAGAAGAGAGCCAATGCGCACTAAATTAGAGCCGCATTCCAAGGCCAAAAGGTAGTCCGCAGACATTCCCATGTTTAAATCAAGCTTTAGATGAAACTGGTCATTAAGTTGATCACGCATCTGGCGCAATTTCAAAAAACACTGACGTGCGTCCTGGGTAAAATTTTGACTGCGAATTTTTCCCATTCCCATCAGTCCCCTGAGCGTAACAGCGACCTGGTCACTGACTCGGATTAACAACTCAATACTTTCCTGTAAGTCTGCCAGGTTGTCATACCCCCCTTTCTCTTCTTCATCAGATAACTTAACTTGAAGATATAAGTCCAAAGGTAAGTTATGCTTCATTTGCTGCTTCTTATCTATAAGCGCGTTTAAAAGTTCCAAACTATCAATACTGTGGATCGCGACTAAATTTCGAACCTGTAGTAACGTCTTAAGTTTATTTTTTTGAATGTGACCAATCATGTGCCAGCGAATTTCACTTAGATCTGAAAGTTCAAGAGATTTTTTAAGTAAATCTGCGGCGCGATTTTCGCCAAAATCTCTCTGCCCCGCCATATAAGCGTTGCGAATGACGTGAGTTGCAACTGTCTTTGACACCGCCAAAAGGGTTGCCGGTGACACCTGGCCTTTTAGTTTTTTGAGTCTTAAGGAGATATCGCTGTTGTTCACAAGAAGGTTCGCTTTACTTACTCGAGTTTACCTTGTTCATCTTTATGATTTTCTTTTCGCTTGAGGGAAATAGAGGCCTTCACTTCAAAATCATATTTGCCAATGATCTCTTCGATTATTTTGGAAGAATCAACCTTGGAAAGATGATTATGCAACTCTTCTCGTATGCTCTTGGAAAAATCTTCTTTAGCATTTTTGGCATTTTGTAGTAGACCAGAAATGATGTCCTTTGGCAGAGGAAGATCGGAGAGGATGTTTCTTACCGCATCTTCAGTCATAAAGGCTGCGCCGACACCAATGGATACGACTTTTTTAATAACGTCAGTAAAACCTGATTCTTTTTCTGCTGATTTTTTTTCCGCCATAAGTTCTCCTCTTAGGGCCCCAGCACACTTTTCTTGCTGCAACAGCTTGCAGCAAGAAAAGTGTGCTGGAACCCTAGTATCTCGGTTTTTTATCAAAATGATGTTCTGCCTGAATGCGACGGGTAGTCCCGGTCTTACTTCGCATGACAACAGAGTGTGTGACTGCGCCCCATGCTGTAAAACGAACACCCTTGAGCATATCTCCAGTCGTTACACCTGTGGCACACACCATGACATCTCCCTTGGCCAATTCTTCAAGCATCCAGACTTTTGTGATGTCGGCGATTCCCATATTGCGGGCTCGCTCAATTTCTTCATCATTGCGTGGGCGCAAAATGCCTTGAAATTCTCCCCCCAAACAGCGCATGGCCGCAGCGGCAATAACCCCTTCAGGTGCTCCGCCAATTCCTAGTAAGATATCGATTCCTGTATCAGGCATGGCAGTGGCAATGGCCGCCGCAACATCACCATCTCCAATCAAGTGAATACGAGCGCCGGAGGCCCTGACTTCATTGATTAAATCAACATGCCGTGGCCGGTCCAAAATAATAGCGGTTAAATCCTGTACGCGACATTTTTTGACATCTGCCAAACGGCGTAGATTTTCAGTGGCCGAAACAGTGATATCAATAACACCACGCCCTTCCTTTCCTGTGGCAATTTTTTGCATATAGGTATCGGGAGCATTGAGGAAATGCCCGCCTTCGGCAATGGCCATGACTGAGATCGAGTTGTGCCCGCCATTGGCACAAACAGTAGTACCTTCAAGAGGATCAAGAGCAATATCTAATCTTGGGCCCTTACCCGTTCCAACCTTCTCACCAATATAGAGCATCGGTGCCTCATCGCGCTCGCCTTCGCCAATGACGACAGTGCCTTCGCAATCGACCGAATCAAGCATGGCCCGCATGGCATCGACGGCGGCCTGATCTGCTGCTTTTTCATCTCCACGTCCCATCAACCTAGCAGATGCAATAGCTGCCATTTCAGTGACTCTTACAAATTCCAATGCCAGGTTGCGATTCATAGCGACTCCCTTTTGTAAGTAACATTTATTCGGGCGAATTATAGGACAAGAATCGCTGGGCTGCTAGGACCTTTTTTGATTATGGCCTAGGCAAATGACGAGTTGTCTAATTTTAGGAGCAGAAAGTCAGAAGTTCCGCTTGGAAGATGGGCATCTGGTATCTTTGAGATGACCTGCCCCGCTATGCGCAATTTGGCCATATCCACACTTGGGTCGATTTCAATAGTGAATTCATCTTCAAAGCTTAGGGGAGTTTCATGATCTTTGTGCTGCACCATAGTCCCGGTTTTTACGCCACGGCCATCTTCCCACTCTACAAATTGATCCAAGTAGATCATTTGAAATTTGGCCAGTTCTCCGTCAGAATGCTGCCACACAAATAATTCAACCGGGCCATCAGATTTAAGCCAGTATTTAAGGTTTGCCGGCAGGGAAAAATCGCTATCACCACTGACTTCTAAGTGTAATGGTCGCAAGCGTGCAACAAAATTGTCGATGCATAGAAGGTCTTTAATGCTCTTGTCAAAATTACCGTTTTGTTCAAACACCATCCCAAGATTTCCGCCACGCGCCCAGCGAACGATTCCCTTAATCTTGGTACGTTTACCGCGCCAAATTAACTCTCCACAAATTTCGTCCCCCTCATGATAGGGATGGCCACCATCGCGTAGGGATATTTGCATTCCTTGATAAGATATATCTAAAACTTGATACATGCGTGAGTCACCGGCATGAAGATCTTTGAAACCCAAAAATGAAAAGGGAAAGCGTGGAAGAATTCTTTTTTCTAGTTCTGCCTCTTCATTTTTGATCAATGAAAAGTTACGCTTATCCATCGCGCTCATAGCTGACTCCTTCACTATTATAAAGGACTCCCTGAGTATGGCCAATCCTTGTGCTTCAAATAGGTTATGACCAAATGGCGCGTGCGAGTAGTAGGCAAAAAACTCGCTCAATATTTTTATAAAAATCCAACAGTTACAGATTATTTTCGTGATAAGGACCGTTTACAAATTCATTCTAGGCCGCTATCTCTTAGGCTTATTCCTTTACATGGCGGATATTCGTGAATAATGGTCAGATTGAAAGTAATACGACCACCGGTAGTGAGATTGATGGTGAAATAGACAAAGAGTGGGAAATTGATAATCTTCCCAATCGTTTGACCATTTTTCGTCTCGCCCTCATCCCCTTTATCATCACCTGCTTATTTCTTAATATCTCTTCCATACCCACCATTGCGAAATATAACTCCGAGCTTGGGTGGGCCGCAGGCTGGGCCTTTTCGCTCGCCTCTATAACTGACTTTTTTGACGGCTACATTGCTCGTAAAAGGAATATCATCACCGTATTTGGTTCCTTTCTCGACCCCATCGCCGATAAATTTCTGGTTGTCTCAAGCCTCATCATGCTCGAGGCCATGGGACGTATTCCCGTCATCATTGTTATCATTTTAATTCTACGCGAGCTTTACATCACATCACTTAGGCTATTAGCAGGCGAGCGCGGAGTGCAAGTGCCGGTAGGGAAAATGGGCAAGTGGAAAACCGCCTTGCAAATGATTGGCATCCCTATGCTGATGGCATTTGAAAGACCCCATGGCATTCCCATGCCTGAAATCGGTTACATTGCCATCTATGGGGCCTCTATCTTCAGCCTGTATTCAGGCTTTGAATATACTTTCGGTCTGGTCAAAAAACTTAAGGCCCTCAGAACACTTAAAAAGGCACATAAAAAAGGCCAGAAGCAACTAAAAAAATTAGAAAAAACGGGCCAAAAACCCTGAGCCAGTAAAGAAGGAGTTCTTATTTATGGTCAGTAGCAATCAGACCAATGAATATATTCTTGTCACCGTATCTGGTCCTGATGGCCCAGGAATTACCAGCAAGCTTATGAATATCATCGTCCAAGGTGGCGCTACTTTGGCCGATATAGGTCAGGCCGTGACTCATGGCCTGCTCTCACTTTCCATTTTAATTGAGGCAACGGGCAAAAAAGATGATTATCCCGTCATTAAAGACCTACTGTTTGAAGCAAAAAAATTAGGCCTTAGCTTAAACTTTGATTTTATACTCAATAATGGTGAGGCGTTTCAAACTCCGGGCATCTTTAATGGTGAGCGCTTTATATTAAATTGTGTTTCAAGCGAAACTATATCGGCCGAATTTATGCGAGATGTGGCGCAAACCATGGCGGCACAACAGGTCAATATTCATCGCATAGACAATATTACTCCAGGGGGGTTGCGCTGTTTGGAGCTAACCACCATTGTTGCTCCAGACGTTGATTTGGCGGCAACTAAAAAAGAATTGTTATTACTTAGTGATCGTCACCATGTCGACATGGCCTTCTTACGTGACAATGTCTTTCGTCGCAACAAGCGCCTGATTGTTTTTGATATGGATTCAACCTTGATTCAGACAGAAGTTATCGATGAATTGGCCGAGGCCCATGGAGTTGGCGCAGAAATTAAAAGTATCACCAGCCAGGCCATGAATGGACAAATGGATTTTGATGAAAGCCTGCAAAAGAGAGTGTCTAAGCTCAAGGGTCTGGATGAAAGTAAAATGCGTGCTATCTTAGAAAATCTTCCTATCACCCCAGGCGCTCCAGAATTTATAAAAACGGTTAAGGGATTAGGCTATAAGGTTGCCTTAATCTCTGGTGGTTTCACCTATTTTGCTAATGCTCTCAAGGAAAAACTTGGGCTTGATTATGCATTTGCCAATGAGCTAGAAATATCTAATGGAAAATTAACCGGAGGAATTACCGGAACCATTATTAATGCCAATCAAAAGGCCATGCTTTTAAAAGTCTTGGCCCAGCAACTGGAAATCAATTTAGAGCAAGTTGTGGCCATAGGAGATGGTGCCAATGACCTTCCGATGTTGAGTGCGGCCGGGCTGGGTATTGCCTATCATGCCAAAGAGATTGTCAAACAAAAGGCCGGCCATCACTTCAGTCATGGACCGATGACATCCATACTCTACTTTCTTGGCATTCCAGGGCCACAAGTATAAGTAAGTGCTATTTTTTCTTTTTAGGTTTTAAAAGCTTTGGATAGCCGTATTTAATGTATGCCTTAGTGATCTTATTAAATAGTGAATCGCTCTCATTGCCACGATACAACTTCTCATTACGTTTGATAGCATCCAATATCTCACCCTGATGACCTGCGCTCCCATCATTTCCATTGTCCAAAGAATTGCCTGCGCCGTAACCATTGCTATTGCCATCGCCTCCAAAAGTGATCATGCCATTATTACTGCCATCATTATTGCCATGCTCTCCACCGTCTGCATGAACAGCTGTGCCAGTATTTTTGCCATCACCTTTGCCTGAACCCTTGCCGCTATTAGCGCCATTTAAACTGGGATCGGTGGGGCCGCTAATATTGGCCAAATCAAGCAGGCCCTTACCGCCATTGAGGGCATTGAACTTATCAATCAGAGGTTGCGAAGCATAGATCTTATTTAGCCGACTTAAAGCACTGTCGGTATCAGTCTCTTTACTATTTTTGCTCTTTCCACCATTTTTCTTTAGGATATCGTCGCGTAGTTTTTTTACTTTGCTATTCATGGCATTGAGGGAGCTACTGGCAAGACTGCCTCCTGCCACGTCACCTTTGGAAGTATTACCATTACCTGAAGTTCCTTGTTTGACTTGTCCCACTAATTGACCTGAAGAATTGGCCTTGATATCAAACCCCTTCATATCCAAGGTAAAATCTTTCATTTTAAAATCCTCTCCCTTGGCCTGACAGCTGCTATCGTCATCGGCACATGTATTGCCGGTATCATCTAAACCAGGAACAGCTATATTGGGGTCGACATTGCCCGCCTTGGGTGGGGTCGCGCCACTTTCACCAATATTAAAATTTGGACCGGAATAATTTTGCTCCAAGCGATCGGCCAAGGCGCTCAAGCATGCAGCGATGCCATTATGCATGCCCTCTGCCATGCCATGATATTGGGTCAAATAATTATTCATGGGAATTAGAAATTTCTCAGTGTAATAGGGCCGGTCATTACGATACTCCTTATCAGAGGTGGCAGAGTAGGTTCCGATATGATCGGCGGCGGCAGCACTGATATAATCTATCGCCCACAGCCTTCTTGTCTCCAAGGGAACTTGATCTACCGACGCTTGAACTGCCTTGCGTATATCCTCACCTCTTGTCGCCTGAGGAGTTCCCGCCATAATTTCCATCATTAACTCTTCTTTAGTAATAAAATTGTTAATGTTATGAACTTTCTTTTCTTGATTATATTTTTCTTCATCGGCATTTCGACCGGGAAGGATTCCTTCAGCGTAGGGAGCAAAGTGTTTATTCACACTCTTAACAAGTAGCGAGCGCTTATTTTTAAAGGTGTCATAGTTGTAAGGAATTTCCCAATCGCCGGCGAATAACTGGACAATGGCCGTCACAACTCCCGCCACAACTGCTCCCATCGGACCGGCGACAGCAAATCCGGCAGCGCTTGCAGCTGCTACAATCGCAGCATCTTCCCCCGACGTCGTGCCTGTTCCAGCGACAGCACTTGGGATCCATCCCCACTCTCCCATTTTGTTAAATGATGCGTACATCATCATCTTGATCAACTGGCGAGGAGTATATTGAGCAGTGGCAGGGCTGCTTATCAGGGCCGATGGGTAGATAGGATCAACCAGATGCTCTCCGCCACCTAGACCTGTCGCGCCCCACTGTTCTTGCACGCACACCTTGTTCTTTTGAAAATAGGTGCCACAAATATTTTTTGAAAACCAGCAATGTGGGAACCACAATTCACAGTAGACAATGTACTGATGTGAACCATATTTATCGTACTCATGTTTTTTAGGGTCAAGCGCTTCGGGATTTTTTTGTTTAATAAGAAGTTCCAGTAAAGGATCAAGACTATTGGTATACATGTCTAGCTTGGCAGCATCAATTTTTGCCAACATAGTGTGATTTTCTGATAGGAGTCGAATGAAATGAATACCAGAAGATGAATTGGCCATACGAGTAATCGCGGCGTCAGAAGCGCCATTGAGATTATTGCGCTCGTTGAGCATTTCATTTTCCAGCTCCTCAATTCTTTTCAGAGTCTGGGCCTGTTCATTTTCAATTTTTAAACGCTCTTCTCGTAATTTTTTACCGAAGGCAACCGCCTTGCCATTGGTGCCAAAAAAGTCATCGCGACCAGGATTATCTGCATTGGCCCAGGCCCATTCTAGACCTAGAAAATAACGCTCAAAACTCCAAAATTTTCTTGCCACAATAGTTTCATCATCCTGACCAAAACTATCCTTAACTCTGGCACCATCTTTTATTTCATATAACTTGGTCTGACAGTTTTTGGGGTCCATTTGTATCTGAAGACTATCAGGCATATCTGGTGCAACCAAATTTGGATTGATACACGTTTTACTACTATCGGCCTTAAGTCCCATACAGCAAACTTGGTTTTGGTTTGCCAATTTTTCCCCGGCACTTTTACAGGGGTAGCTACATTTACTATAGGGCATGCACACCTTGCCAACAGTTCCTGAATTTCCCTCTTTCCCCTTGAGTTCCCAGCAATAGCCGGAAGAACATTCTTGATGATCAGTACAAGGCTGCACAATATCGGGATATTGCTCAGGATGAGGCACAAACCAACTCATAAAACATGCCGTTTTGTAAGTACACTTATCGCTCTTGTTGCCACATTTGCTTGGACAATTTTCAACATTTGTATCACAAGCTGCAAAGCACGCTTGTTTGGGCGATTTGTCGCCGTTCATGCAGGCGCGCAAAAAGTGACAAAGCTTAGGGGCATCGGACCACTTAAGATATTTTTGGTCTGGGGCCACACCAACAACTTTTTCTTCAGCGCATTCTAGGCCAGAATTACAACCAGTCTTGGCAAATGGATCACATTTTTGTCCAAAGAGTTTGCCAGATACTTCAGGATCAACTGGAAAGGGCGGAGGTTGGTGAGTATAATTTGATTGGTGGGGAACAAAGGTGATTGCGAGTCCGCTACCGCTGCCGCTACCACTGGAGGCGTAAGAGTTTTCAAAGCTTATATTCGCCACAAATAGCAACAGGATAATAATACTTACGAATTTGATTAAACTGTTCATACATTCCCCTCACTAGCTCTATTTTATCCCTAGGCCTTCAAGTAGTAGTGCTTATCCGTCAAATTGCCGGCGACTTTAATCAACTGCTTGAAATTCCAACCATACAAAACATTCTACACTTGCCACAAATTATGGCCACTTGAAGAATCTCTTTCCACCCCTTGTCGTCACAGCTTATAATGGCAGCTTATGCAAACCGTGCCTTCATGGATAAAATACCATTCGCCCCATGCCAATAAACCAAGCGTTCGGGTACGTTTACCTGCCAAAAAAGATGAATGGGATCTATCACAACTAAGCGATATAAAATCCCTGGTAAATGTAGAAATCATCGCAGGCGCGGGAAAAACTAAACTTTTCAGTGCTCATTCTGCTGAGTTTTTACAGCTTGAAGGCCTGATCATTTCAGGCGCTGAAATTGACTTCCAAAATTTTAGGCCTTTCCCTAAACTGAAAATTTTGCGCCTGAAAAATTGTAGCTTGAAAGAATCTCTATTCTTACCCGAAAAAATAGAAATTCTAAAGTTATCGGGCTGTGGTTTAACTCATATCGATAGCATCATTAGGCAAGTGCCAGGACTCTTGGAGCTGGATTTATCTGCCAATAAGATAGAAGAACTGCCGACTTGTTTGCCCAAGCTATTTCGGCTAAAGCGCCTCAACCTGGATGGCAATTCCATCCATTCTCTAACTCTCAGGCAACAAGATTTTCCTAATTTGTGCCATTTTTCAATTGACGATAATCCACTGTCACAAGAGTCGCGACAATCTTTGTTTGAACAATTTAAAATCTGGGGTACTTAATCTGAAGCTGAAATATCTTAGATACGTATGCGTGCGTTAGCGCGACGTAGCCTCTCTAGCAGCGTATGCACCAAGGCCTTGTACCACACGGGCAAATCGTTAAAGAATTTTTCAAACTTGGCATTGGGTACGACAACCAGCTCACACTCAGATATGGCCTGGACAGTGGCACATCTTGGCTGCTTGTCTAGAAAGGACATCTCTCCCACCAGTTCTCCCGCATATATCGTACCAATTTGTTTTTCTATATCACCTGTACGCTTAAAAACACCCATGCTACCTTTTTGTAGGTAGTACATAATAGAACTCTCCTCGCCCTCACGCACCAGATAATCGCCCTTAGAGAGAGTGATGGTTTCTGACATGTATCCTCCAAACTTCAATTACTCAGAACATTATATTCATAGAATATACATTTATAAAAAAAAAAGCGCCACATGAGATTAATTTGACAATCTCTACCTGCGAAATATCATAGAGATCAGCTCGGACACCGCAGAGGCCATAACCAATTAAAGGGATTTTCCTATGTTTTCGCATAAATTTGCCACCGCTTCTCTTATAACCTTTCTATTATTGTGCTCAGTCGATTTAGCTTGCGCCCAAGAAAATGAGTCGCTCGCTACCCCGCGCGATAGTATGAGCTACTTCCTGGCCGCCATGAAGGCGTACAAAATGGGAGACCAAAATGCCATCAAAAACGCCGCCAAGACTTTTGACCTAAGTGAAATAAACCCACTGGAAAAAGACATTACAGGAATTATTGTGGCCAAAAAACTTATCAATTCCCTGGATCGCATGGAGTCCATAGATATAAACCGCATTCCCAAGGCGCCTAAGCAAGATATTTGGTATTATAAGAAAGAAAAGATTCCCTACTTGGGATTACCTATGCCAGTTGAAGTTGCCATCCATAAAATGGCCAATGGGAACTGGCTCTTCACGCCGAAAACCCTAATATCCGCGCCAATCTACGAAAGTTATCTAAAAGATCAAAAAGTAGCAGCGGGAGTTACTCCCTTAGATACTATGAATTCAAAAATATTGGATCATTTGCCTGGCTGGGCCCTGAAGAAAGGGCCATTTATGACTTATGCTCAGTGGCTACTGCTCATGTTTTTATTGCTCACCTCCTATGTATTGCAAAAAACCATTCGCATAGTGAGTGGCGTTTTTACGCGCAAATTTCTGCACCAACGCAATATTTTTGGGCTGGATAAGAAAATGGAGAAGCGCCTCACCCTTGCTATAGGAATGCTGGTCTTTGCCTTTTGTTTTTCCCTAGGATTAAATTACATTGAACTGCCCTTAAAAGTCATTGGCATCTGTCTTCGTATGACCCGCATTTTATTTACCCTTGGCGTGGTTATGGTGCTTTATCAACTTTCTGGTGTCGCCTCTCTTTTTATGCAAAAATACGCCGAAGCAACAGAAAACAAATTTGACAATATTGTCGTTCCACTCGTTCGCAAGTCTGTAAAAACCATGATTTTTTGTTTGGGTAGCATTTTTATTGGTGAGGCCATGGGAATTGATATGCATAACATTCTGGCAGGTCTCGGTATAGGAGGCTTGGCCTTTGCTTTTGCCTCAAAAGATACCTTGGCCAACCTATTTGGCGGCCTGGGCGTCTTAATCGACCACCCCTTTCGCTTAGGTGATTGGATCAAAATTGGTGGCATGATTGAAGGAGAAGTTGAGGATGTGGGTCTACGCTGCACTCGCATTCGCACTGCAGACAACTCTCTCATTACCGTCCCCAATGGTCAGCTTTCAAACATCCATATCGACAATTTTGGTCTAAGAGAATATAGGCGCTATAAAACCTTGATCGGCGTGGAATACGATACCCCACCTGAAAAGGTTGAGTCGTTTTGTGAAGGCATTCGCGCCATTATAGCGGGACACCCTGCCACTCGCAAAGATTCTTTCCATGTCTACCTGTCTGAAATGGGAGCAAGTGCCCTAGAAATTACTCTGATTGTTCACTGGAAAGCGCGCAATCTAGCGGCAGAGCTAAGTCAAAAACATCGGCTACTGGTTGATATCATCAGGCTGGCCCGGGAAATGAAAATTAATTTTGCTTTTCCAACTCAGACTTTGCATGTCTTACAAGCACAGCAGCAAGAACATGAGTCTTGGAGCACCCCCCATTTTGCTGACGCCAACAAAATGGCGCAGCAAATTTCTAATAACCCCATTTCTCCGATTGAAGCACGCAGCTCAACGCCCTTGACCCCACTTGAGTAGCTTATTTATACTCGCTATTGACGAAAACCAAACAGGCCTTTTTCCTTAACCGTCTTCGCAATAGAAGGCGGCACCATCTCTTCCCATCCTTTTTCGCCACTTTCGATCATCTTTAGAACTTGGCGCGACCATATATTGAAGTGATCGGGATGAAAATTTTCAACATCTACCAGATATTTATTTTGGCGCAAATAAGACATAAGATATTTTAGATTTTCCGCGACTGGTATATTGGCGGCCTTGGTGATATCACCACTTTTTTCGTCTTTGGCAGGATATAAGTACAGTCGACTTTGATGGCCTACCACTTGGCCTAAGGCCCCAAGCAATCCATGTGAATGAGCGGCATATTTACTTTCATCCATAAGTACTTCTAAGTTATAAACACCCAAGACGTAACCTATCTGCTTTTTGGTCAAACCTTTGAGATAAGAATTGAGCGACCAAAAACTTTCCTTATTGGAAATCAGAACATTTTGTCCTAAGGCCGCCAAGAGGTCGACCCGAGCGAGAAAGTCGCTGGAATCTACCTCTCCTCGTTCAACTAACTTGCTCATGGAAATTTCAGGCAGCACCATGATACTTTTGTGCTCTTCAGGCGGAAGATCCTTTTTAAAACTTGTCAGCCCCTCTCTTAGCATATCCATATTAACCAAAGTGGGTGGCCTAAAGCTTCCACGCAGGACCAAAATATTTTTTTTATATATAGCATCCGATGGTTGAATGGCATTTCCAGTAGAGTCAAATAAAAGGGCCTGGGAGTATTGCCTTTTAATTAATTCTAAATTCAATAGACGTGAATCCATGCCTTTAAAGGCAGGCCCAGTGACTCTGATCATATCGATCTCAATTCTTTCATTATCAAGATTGTCCATGAGCGAGCGAATAAAATGTGCGGTATTATCTAAATAATTAAAGCAAGCATAGATAAGGTTAACACCAACCCGGCCAAGCGCTTGTTGCTGTAACAGATTTTGATTATCTAAAAGCTTGACGTGCATGATGACATCACTGGCCGCCGCTCCAGGTATATTTTGAAAGCGCACCCCCATCCAGCCATGGCCATCGGTATGTGAACCGTAACTTCTGGCGGCAACGGTGTCTGCAAAAGCAAAAAAACGGGTATCTGAAGAACGCTTTTCCTGTAAACGGCTAATTAAAATATCATATTCACGGCCTAACATTTTCATAAGACGAGATTCACAAACGTAGCGACCCGATTCTTCTTTACCGTAAATAGCATCGCTCATCGCCATATCATAGGCCGAAATGGTCTTGGCTATGGTGCCGGCCGCCCCGCCTGCTTGAAAAAAATGCCTTGCCACTTCTTGCCCGGCACCTATTTCAGCAAAGGCGCCATAAATAGCACTATCTAAATTGATTTCAAGTGCTTTTTGCTTGGGATTTAAAATTTGAATGAATTTTTCCATTGTCTGACTTCTCCCGTAACGCACATAAGTTTCGTTGCGTGGTCAAATATTTTGATCATGGTTGATTGTTATTGCTAGTTTAAATCTAATTTAACTACTTTAAAATAGGTAAGCTATACCTAAGTAATATTATCTCACTCTTTTTTTAACCTTTATTGCATAACAACCGAAAAGAATTAAAAATGACGTGGTAAAATAGTATGGCGGAACAAGAATCCAAAAAAGAAAAAACATCAACCAAAACCCTGGAGATTAATATTCAGGAAAGACGAGAATCTGATATCGCCAGTGCTGCTCTTGCCAAAACAGACCCCACCATTCAAATCAACCGCCAAGACATAGAAAAAAAAGAGAAGCAAACACAAATTCTCTTGCATGCTAAAGATGTACTTAAAGAGAAAGAGGCAGGAGACGAAATTGAATTTTCCGCCTCGACAGCAGTATTTCAGCTAAGTGATGTCATGAATCAAAGTTTAGCAAGCGGTGAAACGAGTGAAGATAGTACTGTTGCAGTTAAAATCAACAAAGGTTTGAGTGATGACGAAAAAGTACTTGAAATCAAACGCAAAGTTAAGGCGCATTACTTAAAAAAAGCGCAAATCCTTGAGGCCGAAATTGCCAAAATATTAAGTGGTTTTAAAACAAATAATCCGGCGATTATCAAAAGAATAGACATGATTAAAAAGTTACTAGCACGCCATTCTGGCAGAGAGTGACTATTTGCGCTTCCACTCACCAGACTGATCATCAAATACCTCACGACGCCTCCTCGGCCCTTTGGCCCCCTGACCAGCAGCATCGATAACGTCATCGCTAACAGTAAAATTTCGAAAATCAGACCAAGGAGAAAATGTACTACCTTTAAGCACTGTACGTACACGCCACTTATACTCTTGTGGCCCTAGGCCTGAAACAGACAGGAAGTTTTGTGTACTAAGTAAAATCTCGCCTTTATCCTTAGTCACCCCGTATTTAAAAAATTCAATTTCAAAATTTTTTTGCCCTTGCCCATCCCAACGGAGTGTCACATCTTTAGCATCTTCAGTGCTACGCAGATTAATCCGTAGATTATTGCCCGGATAAATAAGAAAAGGAGTACTGGTTTTTTTTAACTCAAAAGAATATACCGGCGCTTCAGCAGCAATTTTATTCTCTTTACTGCCAGTCACCTGCCAATAGTACTTTCCTTCTTCATTAAGGTCTAAGGCAGCATTGTTTTCTTTCGTTACAACGCGTGAAACCACATCGCGCATTTGTGGATCTTTGGCAGTGGTTAAATTAAATTCCTCCAAACTTTCGGAACTATCCCAGGCCAGGTCAATATTTTCTCCATCACCTTTGAAAATAATCCTATCCATCTCTGGTCTGCGAGGAGAAATTCCTAGCGTGCGTATTTCATATTTGGCAGTCTTAGGATCAATTTTTAACCTCTCTCCTTTTTTTATGCCTATTTCATTACCCTTAAACGTAAGTGAAGCGGTACCATCAATGACAGTAACGTTGGTTTTCAGTTCTGTATCCTTAGTCAGATGCAGTTTTGCCTGATTGCCACGTATTTCAATTTTTTCATTGCCAATATTGACCGCCACCTTATTTTTTACCGAATCAATATTCAGGCCCAAAAATCCCTTTTGCAAATCAAGATCAATGGTTTTTTCACCCTTTTGCATGTAAAGAAAGGAATTGGGAGTTAGATTCAAGGAGCTACCAGCAGAAAAATCGATTTTTATGTAGGAGTTATCCATAGTAACAACAGAGTCCCCCATGAATAGTGGGTCATCAACTTGAAGATTTTTCCAACCCACCTGATCTTCTTTTTTTACTCTGGCCTCGCCGATTAGCTCTGACACAACTGCCAAGTAATCGCTCCCACTGCTACCTTGGCGATTATCAAGAAAAGCAAAGTAGCCAGTCACCATGATGGCCACTAGCGCGAGCACAAATATAATTTTTTCTATATTCTTCACTCTCTACAGTTTATAGATGTTTTGTCAAAAAATGGAATGGGATTATTTTTCCAATACTTAAATATTTTATAGAAAACGCTATTATGTAACAATAGCGTTTTCTATAAAGGAATGTACTTGTCGCGAAAAACCATCATCCCAATCCGAATTCGGGCGATGTTGCTTGTAGGCCTGCTCTTGGGGGTTTCTATATGCTTTTTTGTCTTCTTTGCCGGCAAGATGTTCGATCAGGACAAGGCGGATTTTGTCAAAGAAGCAGCTTTAAATCGTGCCAATTCATTATCTGATCAGACTCATTCACTTCTTACCACCGCGCAAACGCTAATCAAGCTATTTCGCAACTTCGAAAACCCAGATAATAGCGATCAAGTTTTAAAATTTGCCAACTCCTTTCGCAACATTCTCTTTGTGGCCAAAGTTGAAAAGAATTCTGGCAAAAATGTAAAGACGAAAGGAATCCCCGCAGTTAAAATCCTGCATTTGTGGCCGACAAATTATTTAAAGTCTCATCCCATCATTAATGCCAACGCCCTCAATAGCATTGGGCCTCAATACCTATTCGATGAAAGCAGCATTCAAGGACGTGAGAAAAGTATTTATTCAATAGAACATATTCTCAACGCTCCCGCCTTAGTCTACGCTGAGAGAATTGACTTATCCGATCAATACTATTTGGTTGGGATAGATTTGGGCAACATTGCTCAACAATTTTCTAACGATTTTCTATTTCAAAACCATCTCATAGGACTTTCTGGTGAATCACTTATTTCCAAGGGGAAAAAGAATAGACCCTACCAAAACTTTCTAAGTTATATCTTTTCGACTGGAGAATCCAGTGGCGGCAGAATTATGGAAGACTTGAGTGCACAAGATCATATTGTAGGTTTTTCTAAAATCAAAGATCTTGGAATTCTAACAATCTCTCATATTTCAACTAAAACGGCCTTTGACGCCAAAAGAGAATTCTATAAAAAAAGTGTTCTCATCACTATTTTCTTTTTAAGTATTGCGCTCTTTCTCTTCATCCTGACAACTCAAGGGCTAGGTCGCAGAATTCTACGCTTGAAAGATATTTTGAGCGAGATGGGAAGTGGCAATTATACTCTGACAACACTTACTCCCATCGGTATGGACGAGATTACCCTGCTGGAAGAAGAGGTTGCCCAGGCGCAAAAAAATATTCAAAAAGTGATTGAGGAAAAATTGACTTATCTTTTTAACAAGAACAAAGCAGAGAAAGAAAAAGAAATTGGAAAAACCTATCTTGATATTTTCCCAGTTTATGAAAGTGCCACCTACCCAAAAATGGATACAGTCGGAACACTACGTGCTGGCAATACCTATCAGGGAACCTTCTCATTTCAAATTGTTGGCGCCAGCACCATCTTGGTTGTTATGGGCCAAATAACTGAACAGTCAGTGGCCGCCGCCATAACCGCCGGCATGCTGAGGGCCATCTTTGAAGTCATTATGAAGATTCCTGATATTGATTTGGCCCAGATTGTTCTACTTTCAAATCAGACCATTGTCGGTATAACCAAAGGGCATGTGAGCTTTCCGCTTTTTCTTGGGCTCTTTGATAACCAACAAGGCAAGCTTAGCTTTCTTAATTTTAAAGCGCCGCCGCCGGTGCTTTTTGCCAGCTCTACTCCCAATGCGCTCCAGGTGGTGGAAGAGCAACAAGCGAGCCTTTTTGGAGCGGCCAATACGGTCGAATCCATGAAAATTGCCTCATTGCCTTTTAAATCTGATGACTGCCTCTTTCTATACGCTAAAGGTTTACTCGAAGTCACATCTGAAAATGGCAGGCCATTGGGACAAAAAGGTGTGTTTTCTCTGCTCGTGGGCAATTTCAAAAAATATCCAGGATTAAATGATTTTCATTTGGCGTTTAAAAGTGGAGTACAGCAATTTCAAGGAAGAACACAGCTGGCAAATGATTTCAGCTACCTATTGATTAAATTTCATGCCTAAAACTGGCATTATCCCGTGTAAAATTTTTAGCGTTCCTTTCAATATCCAAGACCTAGCGGTAGGGTTGGCGTCAATATTCGGTAATTCTTTTAAAGTAGGTTATATGAAATTATCTCTTGGTCTTGTGGTTTCAGGCCTGGCCATCCTAGTGTTTGCTCTGCCTATGAGTGCCGTTCATGCCACTCCTCCCAAGGTTGTCTACGGTGAAGATAATCGGGTCGAAGTATCTGAATTTCCCGATGCTCGCTTCCGCGAATTTGCTTTGAGCGTGGCGGGCAAAGTTAGATCAATGAAACTTTATACGGATAGAAATAATCCAGATGTTTTTGATTTTCCAAAAATCACTGCCGGTCAAGATATGAATTTGTGTAATGACCAAAGATTTATCAATCAATATACATTGCCCGTATGTAGCGGATTTTTAGTCGCCCCTGATGTACTAGTCACCGCCGGTCATTGCGTTGAGAGTGATTTTGATTGCCAGACTTCAAGTTGGGTATTTGACTTCCTTCCGGGCATACAGTCCATTGCTAAAAAAAATGTTTATCGCTGTAAAGAAGTTATCAAACAAGAACTCACGAGCTCTTGGTATAAACTACGCGACTATGCAGTCATTCGCCTGGAGAGAAAAGTTGAAGACTTTAGAAGGCCGCTTAAATTCAGAAACGAGAAGACAGCACATGTTGGAGCATCATTAGTCGTCATCGGCCATCCCTCGGCCATGCCTTTAAAAATTGCTGACAATGCCAAAATTAAACCTTTCAACTGGGTAGAGCTGCTGACCCCAGTACGTACAATTGTGCGTAAAAAATATTATTTCACCGCCAATTTAGATACTTTTGCCGGCAATAGTGGAAGCCCCGTATTTAATCAAAAGACAGGAAAGATTGAAGGTATTCTGGTACAAGGCGCGACTGATTATAGGCGCAACCCGGATAATTTAAACTGTATCATTCCGACTCAAAGAAGTAATTCGACCTTTACCAGCTCGGAAAAAGTTTATCGCATTACCCAGGTGCCAGGTCTGAAAGAAATTGTGAAAAGCAGCTCAACCCCTGAGTAATTTTGCCATATCTTTGGCAAAATAAGTTAGGATTAGGTCTGCTCCGGCGCGTTTAAAACAAAGAAGCATTTCTGCCATGGACTTTTGTTCATCCAGCCAGCCCTTTTGCGCGGCCGCTTTGATCATGGCATACTCTCCACTTACGTTATAAACAGCGACAGGCAAGTGACAGTTTTGTTTAAACGCCTGCACCACATCAAGGTATGGCAATCCGGGTTTCACCATGACAATATCGGCGCCTTCTTCAAGATCTAATTCTAATTCTTTTAGCGCCTCTGAAATATTGGCCGGATTCATCTGATAACTTTTTTTATCGCCTTTTTTAGGAGCTGAATCTAAGGCATCTCGAAAAGGGCCGTAAAAACTTGAAGCGTACTTGGCAGAGTAGGACATGATAAGGGTATTTTTTAACCCCTCACTCTCCAGTGCCTGGCGAATCAGTCCAATTCTTCCATCCATCATGTCACTTGGGCCTAAGATGTCGGCCCCGGCCTGGGCCTCAAGCAGCGCCATCTTAACTAGCAGTTCAATACTTTCATCGTTTAAAATTTCCCCGCTTTTAGCGTCTACAATGCCGTCATGACCATCTGAGGAATAGGGATCGAGGGCGACATCTGCCATGACCAACATTTCCGGGTACTGCTGTTTAATCTTACTAATTGTCTGCAAATAAAAGTTCTCTTGATTAAGGCAATAGCTTCCCTTCGAATCCTTAAATTTATCCTCAACCGCAGGAAAAAGTGATATGGCCTTAACCCCCAAACCTAAAAGAGAATCTATTTCAGGCATAAGCATATCGCTAGAGAATCGATATTGTCCCGGCATACTGCTAATTTCCTGCTGCACCTTTTTACCATCAACTAGAAATAAGGGAGCAATCAGATCGCAGGTCTGGATCTGGTTTTCCTGGCAAAGTTCACGCAATGATGGATTGACTCTCAATCGTCGCGGTCGATTTAACATTGTTGGCATAATTTGCTCCTCACACCTGGGCCTTAAAGGCCATGGCATAGTAAAGTATTTGCTTAAACATACTGGTCAGGCCATTAGCGCGGCTCATGCTTAAATGCTGCCTAAGTCCAATCTTGTCTATGAAATCTGGTTTAAACGATAAAATCTCATGGGCGGGTGAATTAGAATAGATAGTGACAAGAAGCGCTACTATCCCCTTGGTGATACTAGCATCACTGTCGGCCGAAAATTTAACCAGCCCATCTTCAAAGCGCGGGACTAACCAAACTTGCGACTGACAACCTTTGACCTTGAAGGCATCTGTTTTGTATTGCAAGTCTAGATCAGGCAATTGCTTACCAAGTGCAATTAGATATTTGTATTTGCTTTCCCAATCTTTAAACTGTTCGAACTCTGAAATAACCTTCACAGCACGAGCATTAATTGTATTATTGGCGGTTAAATCTTCCATCATCTACCTCAAGCAACTTCCCATAGGAGATATATAGAAGAAAAAATGGTAATAATAAACAATAAAGTAGAATAAAGTCCTTACTCAAAGGCCAGATTTTCCTGCACAACGACTTGAAATTTATTGGCGTCATCAGGACAACTAACAAAGTATTTTTCCATACTATTTATACCGCGCGCTTTTTTGCCACTAGTTGCGCCAGAATAGACGGTCATCTCCCTAATAGAGTTTCTTGCGTATTGCCCATCCTTATTTCTGACGTAGTATGTCACCTGGTACATTGAATGATTTTCTGCCAAATTTCTTTGGATAAAAGTAAATTGCGCTTTTTCGACATTAGGAACGATATCAACCGTATTAAGTGGCACCTTATCGGCCAAGATCTGAGAGCAAAAACTATCTAATGGCCCATGCCCAAGAGTCGGCAAAGACTTAAGATAAGATCCAGTGTAATCCTTGCCATCCCATTGCATGCGAGCGGGTGAAAACTCTTCAGAAACAAGCAGCGAAACTGGATTTGCCACCACTTGCTTAGATTGACAATCAACTTGGGTTATTTTGAAGTCGAAGCTGGTGCCAAGAAAATCCCGTCTCAGCTCCCAATCTGCTTGTTCTAGCGCCAGACAAACGCGCTTGGCGACGCCCAATTCATTGGCGTTTAAGGCGCGAATGGCGCCCGGCGGCACGCGGCCATTACCTTCGCCCGCATCCTTGGCCGGTGGCTTAACTGCCAACTTGCAGCCATATCCGGGTAAAATGGTCACGCAGGCAAAAATAAATATGAAAGCATTTTCTCGAATCATTTCTAATTTAATTGTAAAATCATAGTCAAAGATGAGCAATCTCCATTTAATTTTTTTTTAGATTACAATGTAGCAGCTATAGCAAGGAAAGTATTTTGGATATTATTTACGTCGAACCAGATGAAGACATACGAGACCTGTATGCCATGAAGCTTGAGGCCGATTTCGGCGCCAAGGTGATGGCCTATTCCAACGCTGAGGATGCTTTAAAAGCAATTTCGGAGTGTAAACCAGAGAATGCTGGCACCCTGCTACTGATTGATGGTGCCTTATGGGACTCTAGTGCTGATTCACTTTACCAACATGTGGTTAAACAACGTCACATACCCTTTGTCATCCTGAGCGATAAGGACTCACCCACTGCCTTTCAAGGGCCAAAAACTTTTCAAGATGATCATGCAGGCAATCGATTAATTAAAAAACCTGTGCAAGCATCTCTTTTTCAAAAAACACTGGTTGAAGTTTTAGAACACACGCAATTCAAAGGCAATTGGCTGACAAAGGCCGAATATGGCCACAGCCGGGTTAAAATTACAAATTTTTTAAAATTTAATGTCCTTCCCTGTGACGCCTTTATTCGCATTGGCGATCTCAAATTTGTTAAACTTATAAATAAAGAAGATATGTACACCACTGAAGTGATCAAGAAGTATATCCAAAAAGGTGTTGATTCCCTGTACGTGGCGCAAGAGGATTATCCTGTCCTGGCGAACACTGGTATCCGATCTTTGATTTCGCTATATGACCGACGTGGGGATGAAGGTGGCCAAGGAGATCTACAATTATCAAGTCTGGAACAAATTCATACTTCACTACAAGATATTGGTCTGACTAAAGAATCGGCGGAACTTACCAAAAAGACAATCGTCTCTGCGGCCAGACTGTGCAAAAGGCAAAAATCCGTTGCCGATCTTCTCAACAAAATGAAGGCCAGCGGCAACTATATCTATGACCATTCTTTAAAGCTAAGCTATATTTGTACTGCCATTGCCAAGCATACTGAGTGGGGTTCTGATGCCACTATCTTCAAGCTGGGTTTGGCCGCCACAATGCATGATATGACTCTCGAAAACCCTGATTTGGCCAGAGTTCAATCGCAAAATGATCCGGCCTTGGAAAAATTTACGAAAGAAGAAGTTGAAAAATACCGCATGCATCCCTTGGACGCTGCCAAATTGATCAAAGATCAGAAAATGTTTCCACCTGATATTGATTTTATCGTAGCGCAACACCATGAAAGGCCAGATGGTTCAGGCTTTCCCAGAGGTCTTTCCAAACTCAGAATTGCTCCCCTCTCCTGTCTTTTTATTTTGGGTCACGAGTTTGTCACCAAAATTGAAAATATGGGCGGTGCTTATAATAAAGAAAACCGCGACCGCGCCTACGACGAAATGAACCAAGATATGTTTACGATGGGTAATTTTAAAAAACCCTTCTTAGGTCTGCAAAAGGCCTTTAATCAAATGTCGACAGATAGTTAAAATTTTCCACTGCCAATTCAGCGTCGCCTATAAAGACACCAGTTTTGCTGACACTCCATCAACGTCATGCGAGAAGTTAAAAAACTTTTCACACTAATTTCACTTTGGCCACTGGTAGACAAACTTGACTGTAAAAGAAAATAGTCAAGGCCCTCAATATCCTCTGCTTTAAATTTCCATGGATGCCAATCAGGAGTTCCTGCAATCTTAACCCCCGATCGATAGCCCACCGGTAAATGTGGAGCATAGCGTGCCCAAAATTGATTATTAATACCGCCAAAACGGATAGTGTAGAACATAGGCATAAAATGGGTCAGGTCTAGAATCTTGGCAAAATAGGAACTCTTGTTGCCGAACATCAAACTTCCCATTGTTTTCTGTGCGGGTAATTTTGCCATCATTTTTAATGGAGTTTTTGTTTCAGACTGATAAAGTCCCGTCATACAAAAATAAAATAACATTGAGAAAAGACACATACTGGCGACTACGTTTCGCTTGCCAGGATTTGCTCCCCAGCAACTAGGAACCAAAGGTAAAAGCAAAAATAGTGCTAATGAAAGCAAGCGGTAATTCAAAAATGTAATTTCGCTTGGCACGTAGATTCCCCAGGGCACGGCCAAAGAAAAAATTAAAAATACCAGGGCACTTCGTTTAAAAATCAAAAGCTGACTATCGGGCTTAAGCGTACTATTTGGACTTCCATTGCCACGACTTAAAAAGAAAATAAAAGTCCCATAAATTGCGGCCAAAAATAACAACGTGCCTAGACGATAAGGCCCTATAAAGTTCCATAGGATGTAATTGGCCAGTACTGGCAACGGGCTCCATTCGGCGCGAAAAAAAGCAGTGATAAACTCAAATCCATAACTACTTTGATAGGCATCCCAAAAATTAACCGACTGATGTGCCAGTAAATTGCCATCGTTTTTACCAAACCCCCCAAACAAAAATCCTGCCAATAAAAAATACAATAGAGTTCCGATCGATATTGCCCATGTTCGTTTACTCTTTTTAAAAACACTATAGATCATGAGAAATGTGACAATAAACAGACCTGTCACGACGTGAGTTAAGGACGAGAAAAGCAAAGATCCTAGATAAAAAATCCAATTTCTTTTATTCTCAGGTTGACTTCCTAGACGCATAAAATAGGCGATGGCACTGACAAAAAAAGGCATGGAAATCACAAAAGGCATAAAGCCCATACCAATAGTGGCATTCCACACGGCAAATTGAATAAAGAAGTAACGCCAGTGGTTTTGCTCTTGTGGATAAAGTTGATCTATCAAATTCTTAATACCCAAAAAAAGTAGGAGAGCATAAAACAAGACGATAATTTTAAGTCCCCACTCAACTCCTACAAAGCGCGAAAAGCCTGCCAGGGCCCAATGAAATGAATGATAGCTAACAAATGATTTAGGTAGCTCATATAAGCTTGGGAAAATTGATCCCTGGTCAAAAAATTCTGCCAAAATCTTGGCATAGGTCAAATGCTGAGGCATATCTTGAAAGGGAAAGATATCAATCAGCAAAATAAATAAAATATTCAGGGCAATAAGACCCACGCCCAAATACCAAGTTAATTCACGTGTAGCAGGTGTGGCCGCACTTACTTGCTTTTTATTTTTCAATTAATTGGCCCCTGATAGTAAAAATAATATTCAGTTACATTATCAGGGGCCGCAGCAAAAATTTCAATAGATAAGAAAAATTATGTCACTCAAGTGACAGGTAATTAAGTTAATTTGGCCGTCTCTTTCTCTTTGTCACTAACGTGCCCAACACTTTTTTCAAAGAAAAAACTATTGATACACAGTTCCGGGCCATCAGGGATAAGGCGACTTAAAAAAGCTACCAATTTATTGAAAAAACCGGGAATTATTTCTCGCTTGCGCGACCACATGCCCTGAATTCCCTGCGCTGCGACCTCTTTGGCGCTCATCATGAAGGCGTGGGCACTTTGCTTTAGTACCTGGCCGGCCTGATCCATAAATTCAGTATAGGTTCCACCAGGGGACAAAGTGGTGACAGAAATATTTGTTTTTCTCAGTTCAAAATGCAGCGTGTCGCTTAAATCTTTAACAAACTTTTTGCTACCAGAGTAGACTCCAAATTTAGGCACCGTCTGATAAGCGGCAATCGAGGCCACATTGGTGATGTAGCTAGGCAATTGATGTTCTAACATATGCGCCGAAAAGTAATAGCAAAGGGCCGTCAGTGAAAGGGTGTTGAGCCGCACAGTGTTTAAATGTTCTTCTACTCCACTAAAATGAAATGGCCCGTAAAAACCAATCCCGGCATTATTAATGAGAACCTGAATCTTGCGGCCAGTAGTGGCACTATTAAAGACCTCTTTCCAGCTAGCTTCTTCTTTCAAATCACGCGCCAAATATTCAACACTAATTTTAAATTTAAGCTGCAAATCCTGTTGCAATTTTTTTAAACGCTCCTCTCTTCTGGCAACTAAAAACAAGTTGAGACCCTGCGCTGCCAACTGTCTGGCGTATTCTTCGCCGATGCCACTAGAAGCGCCAGTGATAACCGCCCAAGTACCTTGCATATTTTTCATATCAAACTCCTACTTCTTAATTCCACGCCAATAATACTTTACCCATGGCCTTTTTGCCTTCAATCATCTTATGTGCCAAGGCGACATCCCTATGGGCGAACACTTTACCAATATGAGGTTTTAATTGCCATTGGCTGACTTTATCAAATGCCGCCAGATTGTCCGCCAGATAGATTGGATCTTCCATTAGTTTGAGGGCATTAAGAGCAAATACTCCCCTATTTTTATCAAACATAGAGATGATAGAAAATCGGGGCATCATAATCGCTGCACTTATAAGGCGTAAAAAATCTCGCTTGCCATCTTTTATGCCATCGGAAAGCCCCAAGCAAACAATGCGTCCGTTCGGTCCTAGCCTTTCATAATGGCGACGGATACTTGTTCCTCCAAGAGAATTCAAAATAAAATCAAAGCGCGTAAGATCTTTATTGTTAGCAAACTCTTCATGCGTCAATGCGGTTGCGCCAAAAGATTCAATCAATTCTTTCTTAGCGGGACTAGATGTTAGGCCGACGACTTGCGCTCCAATCTTGCTTAACATCTGCAGCGCTAAAGTACCTACGCCACCTGAAGCGCAGTCGATCATGACCTTATCACCTTGGCGCACGCGTCCCATATTTACTAAGGCTGCATAGGCAGTAATAAAGGCCACCGGTAGACCGGCCGCCTGCTCTAAGGTTAGATGGTCCGGCTTCTTAATTGCCATATTGGCCGGTACTTTAATGGAAGAAACATAGCCGCCAAAAACTGATCCGCCATAAACTTCATCGCCAACAACGAGATGTTTAACATTACTGCCAATGGCACTAATAACACCACTAAACTCATAACCAGGAATAAAAGGTCTAGGCGGGGCATCTTTGTAAAATCCCAAGCGCATCATAATATCGGCGAAATTAATTCCAGAGTAGTGGACGTCAACTAAAACCTCATCAGGCGCCAAAGTTAAGGCCGTATCGTTACTAGTTTCGACCGACAAAACATCTGCGCGGCCGAACTTTCGAATCCAAATTTGTTGCATAAATTATTTCTCCTCTGATTATTTCTTAATGTTTATTCTTGCCTTCACTTTTCTTGCTCTTGCTGTTTTTATCTGGGCCAGTAGCATAAGGATTATCACCAAAAAGCTTGGCCACCTGTTGCACCAATTCGGGATTGGCCTTTACAACTAAAAACTTGCCTTGTCTCTCACTTGAGACCAGTCCTGAATTAACTAGTTCCTTTAAGTGATGGCTCATGGTTGAGGCGCCACAATTAAACTTGGGTAACAGCTTCGATAATAAACAGTTGGACTCGCCTACCTGCTCCTCCCCCAATTGATTTTGTGCCACCACTTTCAAAAATAGTTCTAAACGGTGAGGATTGCTCAGTGCCTTAAAAACCTTAGTCATTTTTTTTATCATTTCCATAGTTCGACAATATTCGAACTGTCGAATTATGTCAAGCGCCCTCTTTTATGCCACTGGCCCTTTCTATTTTATGCAGTTATGCTTGTTTGTCATTAACGAGAGAC
>Ga0210057_1002486_pt1 | contig 26301 bp, 33 predicted proteins | sample CryGeyCG2114_010_2_FD_183968 | JGI IMG/M metagenome (GOLD analysis project Ga0210057, IMG submission 183968) | Groundwater microbial communities from aquifer - Crystal Geyser CG10_big_fil_rev_8/21/14_0.10 (SPAdes) (version 2) | ecosystem: Environmental > Aquatic > Deep subsurface > Groundwater ...
TGGTAACATAGGAATCATTTTGTATTGATGGTACCATACTCTCGGTACGCGGACAAACAGGGTATATATTGACACGGAGATGCCCCCTTGTTATACTGCTATCACATTTTTCACGGGCCAGTAGCTCCCCGCAGAAACTCCCTTCGGTCGTTTTACGGGGCAAGCATCTGGTATCCGCATGTAGGGGAATGTCGAAAGTTTAGTCCAATCGGTATAACAACTTATGTACGGGCCAGTAGCTCATCTGGTAGAGCGCCTCGTTTGCACCGAGGAGGCAGGGGGTTCGAGTCCTCTCTGGTCCACCATAGCAATTGCAACCTTTGCAATAGCACAATCACCAAAAAACAGCGCAACCACGCTGTTTTTGTGTTTTCAAGAAATTGGGGTTCGATCAGTCTCCTCGCCAGAGGCTGGCGAAGTTGAAACCCGATATTGATGTCGCTGGGTTGACATATCCATGAAATACTGGTATGCTCACCAGCTGGAATTCCCCGGCAAGGAGGAGTGAGACCATGTCATCCCGTGAATCGGACCCGCCTACCCAGGGCAACCCTCTGCTCGAGGTCCCCGATGACTCGTGGACCCAGGAGCAGGTCGAGGACTGGCTGCGGCGCATCACCATCGACACCCTGGCTCTTCTGCGCTGCTTCAAGAACCGGCGCGAGCATCGCGAGTCTCTTGACCAGAAGGTCAATGGTTGATATATTATGGGGCATTAATCTTGGTGGCAGGCAGAAAGTTTTCAACTGCGTCCACCCAGGTCCACCAAAGCTATTGCAACGTTTGCAATAGCACATATAGAACTGCGCTAAGATTCGCAGTTTTATTGTCGTCGCAGAATGGGCTTCAACCGTTCCACTGGGCTAGTAGCGGGTGGATTGCGGCGGGGCGACATTGACGTCGCTCACTTACGCCATGTCTTGGCGCTTCTTGTAGATTGATCGGTCGCCATACAGACGCGCGGACCACCGAGCTCTGGCGCGTTTCTTGCCGGGATGTTCTCGTTACGGTATTATGGTAATAATGCTATTAACTAATCAATATGGAGCAGCGTGAAGGTGTTTTGCATGGGGGGAGACAAAGCGAGTCAGAGTCAAGAGTTGAATTCGGCTCGAAGGAGAATGAGCTTTCGGTGACTCTGGCGTGCTTCGATGCAATCGAGGCTCTCAAAACGCAAGTCGAGGGCGGGACTGGCAGGCTTGGTATGCTATTCGATGAGCTAGATGAAGGGCGTCGAAACCTAATATCTAAGCACCTGGGAAAGGCCATGCTCGAAGAACTACAGCGCAGTCTGGGATTTAGTGAGGAATCCGTCTGTGAGTCGCTCACAAACTGGGTTTGATGTTGCGCTTCTCTTGAAGCTCGTACCCATGGGGTTGTCGGATGGTCATCGGGGAAATTGCAGCTCCAGTACTTGTGGGATTAGCACCGCGAGTTTCTTGACCAGAAGACTGATATTTGATATATTATGGGGCATCAATCTTGGTGGTAAGCAGAAAGTTTTCAACTGCGTCCACCCAGGTCCACCAAAGCTATTGCAACGTTTGCAATAGCACATCCAAAACTGCGCTAGGATTCGCAGTTTTATTGTTGTCGCAGAATGGGCTTCAACCGTTCCACTGGGCTAGTGGCGGGTGGACTGCGGCGGGGCGACATTGAAGTCGCCGGCTACGATCGGCCGGAGTCGGCGGGCCGGACCTCCCAGAAGCGTCGTAGGATTGGCCCGCTTCTTGCGGGGAGCCTGCGATCGCGGTATCATAAGTGCGATACTATTAACTTAATCAATATGGAGCGACGTGAACGGATCGCCCTCGGTTCAAATGAAGAAAGAGGCGAAACTGCAGCCGCCGACCTAGGGACTGAAGAAAACGAGATGCGGATTATCATGGCCTGTCTTTCCGCAATCGAGACGACGATGGACGATTTTAGACAGGCAAAGGGAGAGTTTTCGGATGGCTATGGCGACCTCTCGACTATTCAGCGGAGTGAGCTTAGCTCTCGACTGAGCAAGAAACTCCTGGACGGACTGCGGCACTACTTGGGATTAAATGACGAGTCGGTAGACGATGCGTTGGAAAGATTCTGAGCGCTGGCAGGAATTGGAGGACCTTGCGAGGTCAACTGATCCCATATACCGCAAGGAATGTGGCGAACGGTTGAGGGTATTTCTGATTGACTTCGTAAAGTCTTGCACAGGCAGGCCGGTACGGGATGGTGCGGTCGTTCAGGCCGTCGAGCGGATGGCGAGGGAAAGCGACCTTCCGTATCGCATCGTTGAGCCTGTGCTCGGTTTCTTGCGTCGACGAGGCCGGACAAATTATGGCGGCGGGCGGATACCCAGCACTGGGGATGCCGTCGGCGAGATCGAAGCCGTCAGGCTGTTTATATCGACGATCGATGCGGAAGCGGACCGTAGTTGCGTTCGGAACGACCGCTTGGATCAGGTAGCGTCCGAGGTTGAACAACTTCGAGCGCAGCTTCTGGTCGCTGAAGAGCAGACGTCGAAAGCGGAGGATGATACGCAGAAGGTCCGCCGTGAGCTGGCTGAGGCCCGCGATCAGCTTGCGCAGCACGCGGGAACGGCACATGACCCACGGGGCAGCGTCGAGCAAGTAAAAGTAGCGCAGCAGTTGGATACCGCACGCTCGGGGCCGAAAGGAGCCAATTTGTCGGTTCCGCCTCTGGTCTCAGCACCTGGCGTGGTTGCCAGCGGGGGTCAGGTGCGCTCGGGTCGCACCACAGAGGGTATGGAAGCACTTTACATGGCTTTGCGTAGAGAGCACTGGGAACTCTGTGCACGGCTGGACGAGTCACTCGCAGAACAGGGCCGTCTTGAGGAGGAGTGCCGTATCCTGAGGGGGCAGCTAGAGTCGATGCGCTGGAAGTTTCGCAGATCTCTTGCTTCCGCTAGGCAGAGGGACAGGCCGCTGTGGAAACAGCTCGACCCTGATCTCCGGGCGGAGGTCCACAGGTTTGTTCGGGAGCTGGGCCACTATATTGAAGGGGTAGAACAGCAAGCGGAGAGAATTGGACTTACGGAAACAGTTCCGGACGAGTACTGGCTTGCCGCCCTGGACATCCTCGATGGATTTGCCGAAGGCCTCGAGGAGGCACGCTTTGCACTATCGATTACCAATGAGCGGCTCGGGGCTGCGGTGGAGCGAAATATCAAGCTGGAGCGTGAGGTGGTGGCACTCACATATCATTTGAGGCGGGTTACCTCAGGGTGAGTCGAGAGACTCTAGATTCGCTGTGAGCACATGACGTCGCTTGACCAAAGCATAAATGGTTGATATATTGTGTGGCATCAGCCAAGGTGGCAGGCAGAAAGGTTTCAACTGCGTCCACCCAGGTCCACTCGTCTACGTCCTTGATGGAGTTGGACTTCGCCGAGCAAGACACCATTTGCTTGCTAGCCTGGCGTAGCTCATGGCGTGGCCAGGCCGAGGTAGCTCAGTGGTAGAGCAGAGGACTGAAAATCCTCGTGTCGTGAGTTCAATTCTCTCCCTCGGCACGCGATAACAATTTAGCCGGGCTGTAGCTCAGTTGGTAGAGTACGTGGTTTGGGACCATGGGGTCGTGAGTTCGAGTCTCACCAGCCCGACGAATCCTCCTTCCGTAGAAGGCGGATTTTTTATTGAGGACGAATGCTTTTGAGAAAAAGTTCGCGCAATTGCTCTTCGTGTGCGTGACCAAAATTTCCATCAACAATATGGACATCTTCATTTGAGAGGATGTGGGACAATTCGCTTTGAATTATTTGCTTGAGCTGCGTAGGAATGGTAACAGTGATATGTTGAAAGGAATGGGACCGGCATATATCTTTCATTCGGTTCACGGTATTGCGAATGTGTTTCTTTGAATGCTCGTGCTCTTGTTCATTCATGATGTCCGGTGCGCCACCACCCATGGTATGCCCCGGAGCACTGGATGAAAAGAAACCTTCTTTGTCAGAGTATGTGTCTTTAGGTTCATTCATTGAATCGAGGGAGTCGACAGAGGTTTCGTTTATCTGATAAAAAAGTGCTTTATCTCCATTTATGACTGTAAGCAACGATGGGTAGTGTTGTGAACTCATATGGACAAGTAAGTAATAATACCTGTATCGTATCAGTTGCGACGATACATCGTCAAAGCGTTGAATGTTGCAGGATAAAAACGTATACTGAAGTTTATGAATGAAATCAGCGAGCCGGTTGTCGGCGGTGTGTATGAGCACTACAAAAAAAAACTGTATCAGGTTGTTGGCACTGCCAAACACAGTGAAACGCTGGAAGACATGGTGGTGTACAAGCAGTTATATGGCGATGAGAGTCTGTGGGTTCGCCCACGTACAATGTTTGTTGAAACAGTGGAGATAGATGGTGCTACTGTTTCGCGATTCACCTATCAGCCATCGTCACAAAATAATGATGTATGAATGCACTTGAAATAAAAAACTTTTCAAAAAAATATGATACGGCCGTGGCCGTGGATAATGTATCTTTCTCAATAGAAGAGGGAGAATTTTTTGGATTTTTGGGGAGAAATGGTGCCGGAAAGACCACAACGATTCATTGTATTAGCGGTATTACAGGTTTTACAGATGGTTCTATATGTGTCTATGGAACAGACGTTCAAAAGGAGTATCGCAAAGCCAGAACGCTGGTTGGTCTTTCTCCACAAGAGTATAATGTAGATTTTTTTCAGAAAGTGTATAACGTGTTGTGGTACATGGCCGGCTATCATGGGATTCAAAAGAAAAAGAGAAAAGAAGTCATAGACAATTTGATAGATCTTTTTGAATTGGGGCCACATGTCGATAAAACGTTTATGCAACTCTCTGGTGGGCTCAAGCGGCGTGTTATGTTGGCTCGAGCCATGGTGCACGATCCAAAATTGTTGATCTTGGATGAGCCGACTGCCGGGGTTGATGTAGAATTACGTCATGAGCTTTGGGAATATTTGCGCAAAATAAATAAGGAAGGGAAAACAATATTGTTCACATCGCACTATTTGGAAGAAGTAGAGCAATTGTGCAATCGCATAGCAATTATTCATGAAGGAAAAATCATTGCGATTAACGATAAGAGTGCGTTTGTAAAGGAAGGCAGTTCGCTTGAAAAAAAATACCTGGAGATGACAAAAGATTCATCAAAAAAACACCATCTTGTATGAATGCTATTGGATTAAGTACATTTATAAGTCGGGAAGTACAGCGTTTTTCGCGTGTTTACATCCAATCGCTGATTAGTCCCTGGATAAGTGCGCTTTTGTATATTGTGGTCTTTGGAAAAGTGGTCGGGAGCCGTATCGATTTGATCGCCGGTGTTCCATATATTGATTTTGTGTTGCCCGGCATTGTTATGCTCAACCTTATTCAAGCGTCGTATCAGCAGGGGGCGTTTTCTCTGTATATGCAGCGCTTTCAAAAAAGCATTGAGGAAATACTGGTTTCTCCGCTTTCTTACTTTGAAATTCTCACCGGGTTTGTCAGTGCATCAATTTTGCGCGGTATTATTGTGGGGCTTGGTGTGTATGCGCTTGCATTGTTCTTTACGCGGGCGACGATTGAGCATTTTTTTCTTTTTTTACTCTATACTGTTGCTGTTACATTTGTCTTTTCGTGTATCGGATTGATTGTGGGAATGTGGTCCAAAAATTTTGAGCAGCTCAATATGCTCAACACCTTTGTGATCATGCCCCTTATGTTTTTGGGTGGTATGTTTAACTCAATCACCATGTTGCCGTCGGCCGGACAGATAGCCATGAAGTTTAATCCATTTTTTTATTTTATTGATGGCCTGCGTTACTCCATGATTGGCTTGCATGAAACTAATTTGGCCGTGGGGGCAGTATTTATTTCTGTGCTCGTTCTCGCTCTTGGTTTTATCGTCTGGAAATTGTTTAGTATCGGCTGGCGCATTCGATCATAAATACGTAGGTCATATTTATTTTACATTTTTTTTATGGTAGTAGAAAGAAAAGAAAAAGGAAGCGGAAATTTTTTGAGCTTTCTTTTGTCGGGCGTTTTTTTTGCGGTCGTTGGGTTTGTTTTTCATCAAGTATTTGAAGCGGAAATCGCTCAAATCAGCCTGAATGATATTTCTTGGTTTGAATTTTTTATTTTGACGCTGGCCGTATTTCGACTGCAGCGGCTGCTTGTCTATGATACGGTCTCACAGTGGATACGCGATTTCTTTTTGATCACACGTGAAGATCATGACAAAGCGACCGGGGTTACCTATGTTATCCGCGCAAAACACCAGGGCGGAATGATGCGACTTTTTGCGGATTTGCTGAGTTGCCCCTGGTGCGTTGGTGTGTGGGCGGCCGCCGCCACCGTTATCACATATTATATGTTCCCGTGGACGTGGCCATTTTGGTTGCTCATGGCCATTGCCGGCGCATCCAGCTTTATTCAGCTGACCGTGAATTTGATTGGGTGGAAGGCCGAAGGATCAAAAATTGTTGTTGAGCGCGATGGTGGAGAAAGGGAATAACGAGTATGGAAAATCCTCGAGACAATCAAGGATTTTTGTATATACGACATTGCGTCCAACCTATCGGGTGGTATACTGGATGTACTAATATGTTTGTATGAAAAAATTTGTTATCGGTTTTATCATTATCAGTTTCTTTGTTGCTGTAGCCCTCGCGTATGTTTGGGGGAGGACACGATTGGGTTTGTCTGCTGCACTTTTGCCTCCGCCAAGAGATATTGCCAGTGAAATTGAGAATGCGCAGCTGGCACCGGGCATAAACGATACGGATTTTCCGCTGGCATTGCCGGACGGGTTTCGCATTGAAGTATTTGCAAAAAATATGGAGGGGGCGCGTGTGATGGCGATGGATCCTCGTGGTAACATGTGGGTCAGCAGACGATCTGAAGGTGTTATTACGCTACTAACAGTAGAAAATGGAGTAGTGGTGAGTCAAAACGATGTCATTCGCAATTTAAAAAATCCGCACGGTCTTGCATTTGATATTGCGGATCCATATTTGCTGTACATTGCCGAAGAAAATCAAATTATTAAAATAAGAACATACTCAGAGGCACCTTTGGAGAAAGTGGTGGACCTTCCAAGTGGGGGGAGACATGTCACGCGGACGCTTTTTTGGGGAGCTGACAACAGATTGTATGTTTCTATTGGTTCAACCTGCGATGTGTGTGAGGAACAGGATGCTAGAAATGGTTCCATACAGCGCGTGGATATTGAAAATGGGCGACTTGAACCTGTTGCAACCGGATTGCGCAATGCGGTATTTGGGACAATCAATCCGGTGGATGGAGGGTTGTGGGTAACCGAAATGGGGAGAGACCGCCTTGGTGATGATTTGCCGCCGGATGAAATAAATATTGTCCGCGCCGGTGCCAATTATGGCTGGCCTATTTGTTATGGAAAAAATATTCATGATACGGAGTTTGATAAAAAAACATATATTAGAAACCCATGTGAAGACACTATTCCTTCATACATTGACCTACCCGCGCATGTTGCACCACTCGGCTTGGCATTTGTGCCGGAGGAGGTCCATTCGGGTGCCTCAGGGCAGGGTTGGCCGGAGGAGTATTGGTATGATGTGCTGATTGCGTTTCATGGATCGTGGAACAGCACAGATCCGGTTGGGTATACCATTGCCCGAGTTGCCATTGATGCTGACGGAAATTTTGAACATGTTGATCAGGACGGGAATCCTCGCATAGAAAATTTTGTTTCCGGCTGGCTCACAGACGACGGTCGGGCGCTTGGACGGCCGGTCGATCTCATCGTCCGGCCGGGGGGCACACTGTATGTGTCAGATGATAAGGCCGGTTTGGTTTATAAAATTTCATACAGGGGAACTGAAATCAATGGTGATGACGTCCCTGCGGAAGACGCCCAAAGTTTGATTGAGATTACATACCCACAGGAGGGGCAGGGCATCGTGAGTCCACTGCGGTTTGAAGGGAGCGCACGCGGCACATGGTTTTTTGAGGCGGATTTTCCTGTTCGCGTCGTTGATACATTGGATCGGGAGATTGGTGTTGGCATAGCGCATGCGCAGAGTGAGTGGATGACACAGGAATTTGTTCCGTTTGTTGGTACTGTTGAGTTTGCTCAGCAGCCGGCAGGAGACGTGGGATACGTGATTTTTGAAAAAGACAATCCAAGCGGCTTGGCGCGGAACGCCGCGTCTGTGCGCGTGCCTGTGACATTTGTCGCTGCCGGGGAGCTGGGGCAACAGCAACAGGATGGATGTATTATTTCTGGCTGCAGCTCTCAGGTATGCGCTGATGAAGCGGTCGTTACGGATTGTCAGTACAAAGAGGAATATATTTGCTATCAAAAGGCTGTGTGTCAAAAGAATACAGCGGGCCAGTGCGCATGGGAAAGCACACGAGATCTTGCCGCGTGCCTGGAGCAGTTTGAATAGTATTGAAATGAAAGCGCGGGTGTGTTACCCTAGGCCGGTATGGAAAAATTGCAACGATTCAAAATAGCTATTGGAGTGGGGACAGTACTCCTTTTTCTTGTGACACTGTATTTCATTGATAGAGGTCGAGGCGTCTACAACGCACCGTCTATTCCTCGGGGTGTTAGCGATTCGCAGATGTTAACCGCAGAGCAGAAGGAACAGTATTTTAGAAAGGCTCCCGAAATTGAGCAGCCAAAAGGCTTTGTGAATTCAGATGGAATCACGCTTGGCGAGCTTGTTGGCCAAAAAGTAATTTTGGTCGATATGATGACCTATAGTTGTATCAACTGTCAGCGAACGTTTCCATACTTGAATGCTTGGTACAAAAAATATAAAGACCAGGGGTTGGAAATTGTGGGGATTCACGCGCCTGAATTTGCGTTTGAAGGGAACATCGAGAACGTACGAGATGCGATGAAAAAATATGGCATTGAGTTTCCTGTTGTTTTGGATAATGACTATGGGACATGGAACGCGTATGGCAACAGATTTTGGCCGCAGAAATATTTGATTGATATTGACGGATTTATTGTATACGAACATATTGGCGAGGGCGGATACGCAGAAAGTGAAAATAAAATTCAGGAACTGCTGCGTGAGCGAGCCGATCGGCTGCACGAGGAAGTGACATTTGACGATGGTATGGTTGACCCGTCGAACAAAGAATTTGTGAATCCGCTTGTCCGGAGAAGTCCGGAGACCTACTTTGGGAGTCGCAGAAATTTTTCACAAGGTATTGTTGAGTCAACAAAAGAAAATATTATCACGTTCGCGGAACCAACGAATCCTCAGCCGGACAAACTCTATTTGGTGGGAGATTGGAAAATAACGGACGAATACGCAGAAGCTGCTAGCCCAAATGCAAAAATCATATATCGGTATCAGGCACAAAAAGTGTTTCTTGTTGCATCCGCAGAGTCGGCTGTGAATGCCCAAATTTTGGTTGACGGCAAATCGCTAAGCGTCTACAACGCGGGCGTTGATACGAGTCAGAGTCGTGTTACGTTTGATGACGAAGCATTATACCGTTTGATTGAAGGCGAGGAATATGGGACACACGTTCTTGAGATAATTTTTGACAATCCGGGGGTTCGGGCATTTGCCTTTACCTTTGGCTAGATTGACAGAAACATTTTGCAGGGCTATACTCGGTGTCATTACGCGGATGTCGTCCCGCAACCCCTCCGCTCTGCTTTGGGGCGCGGGACTCGCATTCATGTACAATATGCGGATGTCGTATAATGGTATTACCTGCCTGCCGGCAGGCAGGTCTCGGCTCCCGTTTGCTGCGCTCTCGGGAATCGGTCAGCACGCTGTAGTTCGCTTCCAACACAACAAGATCAATAAGAGATATTCAACATGCGGATGTCGTATAATGGTATTATCTCGGCCTTCCAAGCCGATGACGCCGGTTCGATTCCGGTCATCCGCTCCACGCAAATAAAAAAGCATTCGTCGCGGCGAATGCTTTTTTATTCCTCAATCAATTTTACAGCGGTAAAATGGATAGTTGGGGTGAGGCGGGTAGGACGCCTCGGGGTGGGAAAGAACGGTGGGTTCGTCTCATCACTTCCTACCGGTGAGAGGGGGCTATTCGTCTTGTTCGAAAAATGCCTTGAAGAGTGGAAGTGCAGACTTTGCTGCGAGCTTTTCGGCATCTTTACTGCTCTTCGCGACACCTACCGCGTAGAAGTAGCCTCCAATGATCACTGCGACTGTATAGGTCCTGTCGTTGTCAGGTCCGTCTACGCACTGGAGCTTGTACTGTGGAGTACCAAGCCGTTGCGCCTGCGACAGCTCTTGCAGCTGCGACTTGTAGTCGCTGGTTCCCTGCTTTTCGATTTCAAGGAGTTTGTGCTCCGCGAAGGGCAGAAAGAACGTGCGCGCCGCATCCATCCCCTGGTCGAGGTAGATTGCGCCAACGACAGCCTCAAACACGTCAGCCGCCATCTTGTTGTAGCCCGTTTGCCTTTTCACATCTTCTCGCTGCCCGTTGCCCATCCGAACGTAGTTCATGAGGCCAAGGGCAGCGGTGATCTCCGCGAAGAACTTCCCGGATCTGAGATCACTCATCAGGCCCGTGATTCGTCCTTCTGTGTAGTCTGGACGGTTGCGGAATAGGAACTCGACCAGGGTCAGCTCGAGAACTGCATCTCCCAGGAGTTCCATTCGGTCGTAGTGCCCGAACTCACGCCAGTCGCGGTCCTCGTTTATGAACGAGCGGTGTGTGAGTGCATGTAGCAGCACGGCTTTGTCGTTGAACGCAACTCCCAGCTTCGATTCAATCTGCTGGAAATATTTTTCAGCCCGCATGGCTGGTTTCTTGCAGGCGTCGTCTGATGATCTTCAGGTCGATGTGTAGGTACGTGGACCGTGCAATTCTGGCCTCGATCTGGTCCAACTGCCCACGCGCCTCGCCTGCGTCGCGCGCAAGCCGCAGCTCAGCGAGTTGTCCATGAGTCAAGCCAAAGTCCTGCTGGAGGATGTGCATAGCGACCTGCCGCTGCTCGGTCAGGTAGCCGTCATCAGAGTCGTCCAACAGTATCTCAGGCGAGGTCCCGTAGAAGTCGGTGACCGCCCACAAGACGGCCGCGGCCCTGTCGACAGGTAGGTGCTCCATCTCCTGTTCGATCGGGATAGGAGGAGTGTGCTGCCTGCGCGGTGTGGTGTTGGCGTCAGTGTCCGTTTCGTCGGCGATGAAGCCAGTGATCTCCAGGGGGAGTGAGGCGTCATTCGGCAGCTTTGCGCTCCGATGAGGCTGTTGCCTCCTGTGTTTGGGGACTACACGGCCCGAACCCTTCTGCCCCTCGTCCTTGCGCTTCTTGGGCGGTCGGAGAGATTCAGAAGAGGCCGCGTTGTGTAGCGTCCGGAGTGCCATTGCTTCCAGCTGGCGAATGCGCTCACGCGTCACGTTCAGTTTGTCGCCGACCTGTTGGAGCGTTCGTTCACCCATGCCGTCGAGTCCGTATCGCATGACCAAGATCTCACGTTCCCTGTCGGTCAGGTTCGCGATCTCGAAGATGCGATCAAGCGTGCGTCTGGCCAGCACGATCGACTCAACATCCTGAGGCTTGTTGGTGTACTGAGCTGCAGCGCTCGTAGCTCTCAGCCCGCCGGGCCCGTCGCCCACTACGCCTTCGGCAAGGGCCTCTTCGGTGAGGCGCTTGTCGTAGACATCATTACCGAGGGCGTAACGAACGCGCAGCACGTGGGCTCGCTGCCATGTGAGGGCGGCCAGTACGCGCTGTAGCTTCCTTTGGTCCCAACCCAAGCTTTCGTTCACTTCGCCGCCGTGCGGCCAGTGACCGGTCTCCTTGAACATGCGGCGCTCCACCCGGATGTAGTCGGCGATTTCCGGCCAGACGTGAACCGGAATTCGGACGCGGCCAGAGTTCATCATCGCTCTACTGGTGGCTTGGCGCATCCAGTGGTATGCGTAGGTGCTGAACTGATTCCCCATCGTTGGGTCGAACTTGGCGACGCCCCTCAGAAGGCCGCCGAGTGCTTCCTGATGGAAGTCCTCGAGCTCCATCGCGGGGTCAAACTTCGGGTCATTTATCGCAGCAAGGTACCACCGCGCGTGCCACCACGCCATGGCGTCGTTCTCACGGACGAGCGTATCGAGTGCTCGATTGTCGCCGGACTGCTGGAAGGCCACCACCCCTGCGGTGAAAGATTGGCCTCTGGCTCCGGCCTCCTGAGCGACAACGTCGCCCTTGAAGCAGAGGCCGTGCTTACCGAGCAGCTTTCGCAAGAAACCAAGTCGCCGTCTGACGACTCCTTTGGCCTTGATTTCCGCCGTGGTGTGACTGGTCAGGTCACCCAGTGTGTGGATCTTCCGCTGGTTCAGGAAAATGACCTGTTCGGGCTTGAGGCCTGCCTCCAGCAGGCTGAGCCCTAGCGAATCCATATGAGCCGTGCTCCTTTAGTGAGAGGTTGTTGCCAGGTTGTTTCGCTAAAAACTCCTCAGTATTTGTAAAGATCTGTCCAAAACGGACATTTATGTATAGCATGATTAAGTCAAAGCGTCAAGTTGATGGTTAAAGGGTTTATTTGACAAAATTGTCTTTCAAATACACATTTTCACCTATACTGTAGTTGTGTAGAAATATTTTTTTTACACCAGTTTTAACTTCCTCCACCAGACAGCTCAAAGTAAATAAAAAAATCCGCCACGGCGGACTTTTTTATTCCTCAATCAATGTTATTTCTTATATGTCCTATCATCCCGTTTCTCTATGGCATAAAGTCTGTAATCTGTCTTCGATTTCAAAAAAATGATCCTTGTCTGTCCAACACGCACACGATACGCATTCTTCGTGCCAGACAATTTTTTTACATCCATACCATCGAGCTGCCCTTGTTCTATGTGATCCATGATACGCAACACATGCTTCAGCTCTTTCTTACTAAGCCTTTTCAAAAATTTTCGTATTTTATCCATACCCCCTTATACTTACAACAGCTCCTTCGCTGCTTTTCTGATATCTTTAAAAGTAACGCCTTTTGGATTAATTTCAGAAAAATTCAGCACTGTTTGCCATTCTCCATCATGATCAATCGGTACGACCATAAAGACAGGTTTTGATTTTTTAAACACAACAAAGCTATCACCCTTTTCTGAAACGCGTTTTGTATAGTCGGTAAGTTTTGTGCGGAAATCCTTTAAAGAAAGTATGTTTTGCATATATTTGGTTAAACCCAAGTTGCATCTTAAGTGTAACGTACATATGCATGTACGTCAAGATACTGTGGAAAGCTGGGTAAGCTAACCACACTGTCAGCTCAAACAGCTTGCACCAATCAGCGGCATTTTTTAATAGTGTGTTACTATAGACAGTATAATTGCTTGAGCAAGTACTGTATGAAAAAAATTGGTTTCTATGAAGGCTCCTTTTACATGCTTTCTAATTTTAGTGCTCATGAAGTGTTATACAAAGGTGTTCTCTATAAAACGTCTGAGCACGCATATCAAGTTGCTAAGTTTGAAGATCAAACATTGAAAGCAAAAATTGCAGATGCGGCAAGTGCGTATTTGGCTCGAGAATACGGTCAATCACCAGAAGGGCGTGGAAAAAATATTGATAAGGTCGCCACAATGAAAGAAATTATGCGAGCAAAACTCGAGCAGCATGCTGATGTGAAACGATCACTTATAGAGACAGGAGATTCTATCATTGAAAAGAATCATCCACTCGATTCATTTTGGGGAACTGGATCTGATGGGATGGGTGAAAATGTTATGGGAAAAATCTGGATGGAACTTCGAAATGAAATAAGTAAATAAACATAGACAATCCACATTTTATTTCGTATCTTGAATGTGTCTTCTTTTCAAAAAAATTGAAATACATACTTATTCATAATATATGTGACACTCTTTCAAAAGATATCGTTAGTGGCATTGCGCATAACAATGGGATGGATGTTTTTCTACGCAGGTATTACAAAAGTTATGGATCCAAATTGGTCTGCTGTCGGATATTTGAAGGGAGCAAAAACCTTTGTGGGTTTTTATACGTGGCTGCTGCAACCAGGGGTATTGCCTATTGTAAACGGTATAAACGAATGGGGATTAACCCTCTTGGGTATCTCACTTATACTTGGTCTGCTTGTCCGGTTGAGTACGGTTTTGGGCGCAGTGCTTATGCTAATGTATTATGTACCGATTCTACAGTTTCCATACCCAAATGATCACGCATTTATTGTGGATGAGCATATTATTTACATAATTGCCTTGTTGTTTTTGTGGGCAATTCATGCAGGCCGCGTATGGGGATTGGATGGAGTTTGTTCAAAATCATCCTTTTGCAAAAAGAATGCTATGTTGCGCAAATTAATGGGTTAAACAGGAATAATATCGTATACATGCAGTCGTCTACAGCAGGGGGCTTGAAATGAAAGATGTTTTCTGATAGACTGTACAGTACGTATATAGCGGGATAGAGCAACGGCAGCTCGTCGGGCCCATAACCCGAAGGTTCCCGGTTCGAATCCGGGTCCCGCAACTCGGCGACGCCCTTTGGGCTTTGCCGAGCAAGCATCGGCTTGCATCTTTCGTACACGTTTCACAAACATGGTTTTGTGTCCATCGTGTGCGTTGCAAGCATCGGCTTGCTCAATGAATAGGAGGGATATGCATTTTGCGTATATTTTGTACTGCAGGAATAATACATATTACTGCGGAATTACGAATAACATACACAGAAGATTACAGGAACATAGAGGCGGGCTGGCCAAGTCAACAAAGTATCGGCGACCAGTGAAGCTTGTGTGTGTCCTCGTATTTCCAAATAAGTCCAAAGCTGCTGGTTTTGAGCAATATATTAAGTCGCACTCGGGTCGAGTAACGTTGCTAAAAAGATTAGTAGGTTCAATTAACAACGCCGGTGGACGAAAAACAGGTTCCACCGGCAATGTACGTGGACGAAGGAAAGGTTTTCCCGGCAATGTCCGTGGATGTAAGGCAGGTTCACCTGGCGAAGCCCGTGGATGTAAGGCAGGTTCACCTGGCGAAGCCCGTGGATGTAAGGCAGGTTCACCTGGCGAAGCCCGTGGATGTAAGGCAGGTTCACCTGGCGAAGCCCGTGGATGTAAGACAGGTTCACCTGGCGAAGCCCGTGGATGTAAGGCAGGTTCACCTGGCGAAGCCCGTGGATGTAAGACAGGTTCACCTGGCGAAGCCCGAAGGGCGTAGACAGGCGGTAATAGCTCAGTTGGCTAGAGCGCTTCCTTGCCAAGGAAGAGGTCGCCAGTTCGAATCTGGTTTACCGCTCAAGCAATTTTCCACAAGGAACATTGCTTGCACCGGATATAACAGCATGTTATACTTGGTGTATTAAATTATACAGTTATCCCCTAACTGTATGGCACGAAAAAGCACCCTCTGTATAAGGGTGCTTTTTCATATCTTTTTCAATTCCCTGAATCTCTGATGGATCAGATGCTCAGGGAATTGAGCGCAGGAGCACGGGTGGGTGCTGCTACTGCGCTAGGACGAGCTGCCGTTGCTCTGACGCACGAAGATGATGCGGTCGGAGCGCGGCTGCTGCACGAAGTGCTGTTCGAATGTCATCACCGGCTGCAGTTGCTTGTTCTCGCCCATATGAAAATCGACGAGTAGCGCGGCCAATGTGTGCTTGTCCGGCATGTACTTTTTCGGGAATGACAGCGGTGGGCTGTCCCGTTTGGCCAGCCCCATGCCGTAGATGGCCGCGGCCGTCAGGGGGCCGCTGCTCACCAGGCAGGCCAACTTGCCCTTCAGGCGGAACGCCAGCCGCAGGATGTCGTCCTCATGCTGGCGGATCTGCGCCTGCAGCTGGGCAGGCGTGAGCCCGCAGGAGATGTTCAGCCATCCGGGGTCGAGCTCCGAGGCGGCAGCATACGCCTCGTCGTCCTTGAACAGACGCATCCTGTTGGACCACGCCTCGTCGGCCGCGATCTCAGGTTGCGGCTGCAGAGACGCGGCGATCTGCTCGGCGGTCTCGATTCCGCCATCGCAGGTCACCACATGGGTCACCTGCGATCGACGGCCCTTCAGCTTCAGTGCCAGCAACTTCTTTTTCAGAAGTGCCAGGTTCACCTGTGCGTCTTCGCTTCCCTGCGGAGCGAAGACAATGAAGACCGTCGACTGGGAATTGGCGCTCATCCTAATCCTCCATGTGGTGTTCCGTCACTTGCAAAACGCAAAGCGAACTGCTAAACCTAGCAAAAAATTGCAGGGCTGTCAAGCCCCTTGCTGTTTTTGACGCCTAGTGATAGGATTTCTTTCACACTATGTCTCCCATCCATCACATTGCAAAAAATAAGGCATTGTTAGACCTGCGATGGCAAATTCTTCGCTCTATACGGGTATTTTTTTGGGAGCAGGGGTTTCAGGAGGTGGAAACACCGATGTTGACCAAGTTGCCGGGCCAAGAGCCAAACATTTCGCCAATGGGTGTTACTATCCATAATGAAAAAGGAACTAAATATAGCGCTTTTTTGCATACATCACCAGAATATTCACTCAAAAAGATGCTTGCTGCAGGATATGACAAGATTTTTTCGCTTTCCAAGGTGTTTCGAGATGGTGAGTCATTTGGTGGTCACCATAATCCTGAATTTACCATGATTGAATGGTATAGAGCAGGAACAGACATGTTTGCACTGATGGATGATGTTGAAGATTTGCTTGTGTCATTGCGAAGCAATCCCATGTTTGACGGGAATTGCCATTTTAATGCGCTCGGCTCCACATCTGGCAATGACGAGGTAAAACGTATTCACATGCGAGAACTGTGGCAGCAGACCTTGGGCATCAATTTGGATGATTATCTAACAGATAATGCAATGCGGGAGCTTTGCATTCGCATGGGCTATGCGCCAGCGGAAAATGAACCATATGAAGCACTATTTTATAGAATATTTTTAAATCATATTGAACCGCTGTTGCAGAAAATGGGAACTGTTATTGTTCACCATTACCCATCACACATGGCAGCACTGTCCAAAATTTCTAGCAGTGAACCCGGATATGCAGAGCGTTTTGAACTGTACATACATGGAATAGAAATTGCCAATGCGTTTTCTGAGTTAACAGACGCGGATGAGCAGCTGACGCGGCTTGTGCATGAGCAAAAAGAGCGCGCAGCAGTCGGTTTGCCTGTGTATGATATTGACCGTGAATTTATTGAGGCTGTTGGCCACATGCCGCAGGCAGCGGGAATAGCCCTTGGTGTTGATAGGCTGATAATGGCACTGCTTGATATCCAAAATATCAATGACATCTTGCCTTTTTCGGCGAGTATCTTGTGGCCAAGCGTGGGTGGACAAGGGGATGAACCTTTGGTATAGTCGTGGCATATATTTAACCATATTTATGACCGAATCTTTTTTTGGAAGGACGCTCGCCACGGTGAGCACAATTGTACTTTTGGTGCTGCCTTTGTCAGCAAATGCGTTTTCTTTTTCAATTCCAAGTCCAAATATTTTGGCACCGAATGATAGGGTAAATTGTAATATTGAGGGAACAAACAAAATTGTTGGAAATGATAATATTATTGATTTTAAGGTTCACTATACAACAGCAGGAGTTTTGCGTGATCTGCGTCTTTTTATAGAGGTTGTGAATACAGCAAATAGTCAGGTTCTCACTACCAGCGAGGGAACAATTGATTTGGATTATGAAGATGCATACGTTATCTTTCCAAAGACCGGAACAGACACCATGAGTATTTCTATTCCAAAAACGTATCCATCTGTTCGTGTGTATACATCATTGGGAACAAAAGATTGTCTGGGAAAAACATTTACGGTGAGCAAAATTCAGGGAACAAATGTACTTTTGGGAAATACAATTAAGCCACAGACCACATTGCAAATTGATGGCTTGACCAGTCCAACGGTGGGGCAGCAAGCCGCCCAAGAACCCGGCGTTGATGATGGTGTCGCAGATCGTCCAGCCGATCCTCCAGCTGATCAACCGCAAGATGCCAATGCACCACGACAATTACCAGCGGGATCTGCTGCGCAATTTGGTAGTGGATCAGGTGGTAGTGAGGCGCAGCTTGAGCGAATAAATGAGGCAGCTGCTGCAAGTAGTGGCGTGTGCGAGGTGATTGCAGAGGCTGCCCAAAGTGACGATGCATACACCATGGTGGCTGCAGTAGTGTATGAAGGATTTGATGCGGGTCAGACGCCATTTCGAGTTTCCGCAACCGCGCAAGGGGTTGAGTTTGATAGCACATCCGGAATTGCAGATATTCAGGGACCAGATATTGGGTACTTGCTAAATCAAAATGGTGAGGGATTCACATTTGCCATTGAAAGAGAGGATAACGCGCGGCTGTATCAGGTATCCGCCAAGGTTGGTGACGTGGAATGTTCTGATGTAACGTTTGCGGATGCAGGCAAAATATCAAATGGTGAACAAGCAGATGAACAAGTGACACGGGTGTTACCACAGAGCGCTGATAGTGAATCTGATGCACTTGCGCAAGCACTTGGCCTCAACGCAAAGAATCAGGTCGGTAAGACAAAAGTACTTTCCGGTGAATCTATGGAGTCTATTGAATTGAAAGATATTATTCTCTACGGACTTCTTGCGACTATTGCCGTGGTTCTCGTTGTGCTGCTTGTCATCAAAATTAAATCAAAAAAAGTGTAATCAAATATGGGAGATACCACGCAAATAAAAAAGGGAGCCGTGATTCGTCACAATAATGACTTGTTTGTTGTAAAAGATTTTCAGTTTGTGAATCCGGGCAAGGGTGCTGCGTTTACAAAAACAAAAATGAAAAGCATTTCCAGTGGAAAGGGAATTGAAATGACCTACAAAAGCGGCGAGTCAGTTGATGTGGTGCAAGTACAGCGGCAGAATATGCAGTATTTGTACCAAAGTGGTGACATGTATTCATTTATGAATCAGGCAACATACGAAACCGTTGATGTAAGCCATGATATTTTGGGTGACGATGTAAAATATTTAAAAGAGGGTTTGGAAGTGATGGCAATCATGCATGAAGGAAATGTGGTTGCTATCGACTTGCCAAAGAAAATTGAATACACCGTAAAAACAGCGCCGCCGGCTGTGAAAGGTGACACTGCCAGTGGCAATGTGACAAAAGAGGTTATCTGCGATAACGGACTGATTGTCTATGCTCCAATTTTTATAAAAGAGGGGGAAGTTATTTTGGTCAACACTGAGACCGGCGACTACGGTGGCCGATCTGGTGAATAATGATATTGTATGGGAGAAGGAAAATTTGGTCCAAATTTGACGCCGGAAGAGATGCAGGCAATCAGGGAAACTCCGATTAACACAAAAGAAGCGGTTCCAGGGCTTCGCGAGAAAACTAAAGCAATGAGCGAACAGGCTCAACAACAAAAGGCAGCAGAAGCGCAGCAAGCAGAGCAAGCGCGCGCCAGCACTGCTGAACGTGGTATACCAGACAAAACAGGCCCCGCATTCGAAACAATTGCTCCGAGCGATCCAATGGCAAAAGAATTGGGTGAACAGGTTGCAGCGCTTAAGGAAAATGAAGCTAAAGCACTTGCCGCAGCAAAAAAAGCGATTGCGCGAGCACCTGCGCCACGTGGTAGAATCTCCCAATCTGGAGACACTCCGCCGCCAAACAGAGCAGATGGTGAATCAGCCGAGACCGTGCAAATAGAACCGGTCAAAAAGGCAGGATTTTGGGGTAAATTGTTTGGACGAAAATAGTATAATTAAAAAAACCACATAAGACTACTGTCAATATAGCAGTTTTTTTTGCATTAAATCAAGGGAAGATTTTTAGCCGCAATGAAGAGGGCTGTTGAGTTCATGCTTTTGTAAAATTGATATAATAATTATTTTCCAAATCCATAAAGCTCCAGTTCCGACTAGTAAAGGCAACATTTTGAGATACGGGATAAAGCTTAACAACGAAAATAATATTCCCGCTGTAAAACCGTACAGTATTCTTTTTGATAGAATCATGGGCATATAGTATGAGGAAAAAAGTTTGTTTTTTTCATTTAACGTCAGTGAATAGGCAATGTTTTTCTGGAGTGTAGCAAAAAAGATTTTGAATATGGGTTATTCAACAACGCTGTTTTACTTATTCGCAGCCACGTCCTTCGTAGCATTCTCTATGAACTAATTTTTTGTCAGTTACTTTCCAATTTCCATCTGCTTCTTTTTTTAATTTTAATTGGTATTCCTCCTTGCGAATTTCATCGTCAGCAATCCCATCTTCTGTATATGTAACAGTAAATGAAGACGGGTTAAACCCCGCTTCTGCGTCACTTTGTATACGAATATTTGTAAGTCGAGCATACTCACCATTTGGGTTTCCTATTTGCAGGTGATCTAAAAGGGCCGAAAGCGGGCTATGTATGTTTTCGCTAGAAGATACTTCTACTTGGGTGTTTGTACTGCTTTGGGAAATTGTATTTTGGGTAATTTGTTGTTTTGCACATCCGCTGCCAAGCAATAATAATGTCACTGGCAACAAAAGATATTTTTTCATACTGCGGGATTTTTAATGTCAAGAATGAATGTCACTATTTCATTTAACGTTCCTGCGTATGCCATGTTTTCATGGAGTGTTGTGCTAAAATTTGTCGGAGGTCTAGCACAACACAGAATGAAAATTTGGGTGAGTAAGCGTTAAGAATGATAAATTTCAATTTACACTCATTAGATTTCGAAAATTTTCCAGATGATTTTTCGCTCTTTTCATTAAAAGCTCTTCGGCACTCTCCGGTGATACTTTCCAGTCTGTATCCCAGTCAGTGACGAAGATGCTGTCCTCGTTTTCTTTGAGATCTTTCACTACAGGTCGAACGTTGCGCAGAAATTCAATTAAAATTTCTCGACCCTCATCATTTTCCCAGCCAGTATCTTTCATAATTATAGAAACTGCCGTTTCAATATAAGCATCATCTATTTGAGAGTATATTTTTATCCAGTCATCCTTTGGCTGATAATCAGCTTCGTGCTTTAAGCCAGCGGCCTCTGCTATCGCCTTATGGACATAGTATTCTTGCTTCCCACTTTCGGGCGTTGGGTTGGTACCTACGGATCCATAGTAAAGGTCGAGAAATTTTAAATCATTTATGACAGTATCTTCGTCACGTGCTTCCCCTTCGTATGTTAAGTTTGCGAGCGGGGCTCGCCAGCCACTTTCAATCTTTTCTCCAGCCTTTGCTTTCGCAAAATCATCTGGAAATTTTTCCCAAAGTTTATCGGCCCTTTTTTCATTGAATGAATAATACTCTACACTAATACTCATACTGGTAAATTGAAATTTATCATTTAGCTTAAGAACCGCATATACCCTGTTGTCAGATGTAAGAAAAATTTATTCAAAATTTAATTCCAACTTTTTGTAATATAACGACGTAAATACTGTAGGCAATGAACATGATTACTGTAGATAAGACCATTGCAATACCGAATTTAAAACCATTTTTTAATAGAAGAGGAAGAAAAAGGAAAAAAATTAGCGATGGTAAAACTGCCCAAAATATATTTGAAGAAAGGTCTATGACTTTTTGAACATCCTTTGTGTCCGTGTAGAGCCAAATCATTGCTAAAATCGATGTTAACGGCAGGGAAGCTAGTATGGCTGCAATTGGCGAGAATTTTTTTCCGATTTCTGCTATTCCGACTACTACTATAGCTGTAATTATGGTTTTAATGAGGTATTGCATATGTGAATTTTTAATTTTTTTTATTTCGTAGAACGTTTCTGTATATGAGATGTTTTGCGGAGTGAAACGGAACAAAATTTAGGTGGAGCAAATTTTCATTTATTGAACCAGATACACAGTGTTGTACGACAGTTCCAACGTGTAATCAGTTAAAAGTTCGTTTCAAAGACGTGCTTTTTTGTTTGTACAGACTTTCCATTCAATTCATTGACTAGTCGAAATTTCATATAACGTTCGCGTGTATCTGATGTTGCGACCGCAGGAAGCAATATGGGTGAACATTTGCCGTTAGGCAAGCGCGAACCAGATATACGCTGTTAGCTGATGTATTCCTTTTCTTTAATTTATTAAGTAAATTACTACTAAAAAATAATTTTGTTTTTTAATCAATATCGAATTTTAAACCCTCAATATCATGATTATTGAGTAGTGAAAAAATATGTATAAATCTTGTAGCAAACCATTCTTTCATTTTTTTAAGGTTTTCACTATTTTTGGATGACTCTTGAATACGCTTTGTCTTTGCAGCACCTAGAGCTTCATCGTGCTTGCTCTTTATGTAATCTAGATTAATTTGCGTGTCATTAGGGACCGGCGTTTCTCCAGATATTAATGAACTTAAAAATTTTCCTTTCAATAAGCCTAATTCAGAAATAGAAGTTTCGTGTACATGTTTTCTTCTTGTCTGATTTGTAATCTTTTTGAGGTTCTCAAAAATTTGTTTATGTATGTGGTCAAGTGCTTTTTTGACCTCAGCTTCATTTTGAATTTTGTAGTGATAAATATCTTCACTCAGATGTTTGGTTATTTTTTTGATTCTTTCTTGAAGTATGTAGAAATCCTGAATGTATGAACGAAGATGATATTCAATTGCTTCAGACTCAGAAATTTTTGACTCTAAGCTAGGGTAAAAATTTTTAAAGTACTTTTCATACCTAATCAGACGATCAAATACTGCGAGTACTTCTGTAAAACGGCCTAAGTATAGAAAAGCCAATTCTTCTCTTTTATCATTTGGATTTTTTTCACCTGTCAATACATCTAAAGTAAAATTATCCAAAAAATATTTTATTGCTATTGTAGACTGAAGACTAGGTGTTATTTCTAGTTCATCATTCATATTTTTTCCATTATTCCAATTTTTAATCGATATTTAAAAACAAAATTATTTTTTAGTAGTTTGGGTGATAGTCCGAAAAAGAAAAGGAATATTTCACATAACGTTGCCGATATCCGAAGTTTTCACGGAACGCAGTGGAGTGAAAATTTGGGTGAGCATTTGGCGTTAGCCAAGCGCGAACCGGATATCGTGCTGTTAGCTGATGTACGCTTTTTCTTTTTACCCGTTAGGGTCGTTTTTCTATAATGAACAAATTGATTTTTCATTTGGCGGGGGTGCAAGAGGGAATTCATATGGGTGAATTGCGCCCCCGCCAACGCTCAATTATCTTACTTTCCTTTTTCTATCACGTTTTTCCATGTAACGCTCTACGGCTTCCTTAGTTGTTACCCAATCACGACCTTCTTTGTGCGCCTCGAGCTTACCTTGGCGAGCCAAAAGATTAAGGTACTTCGCGGAATAAGGTGTCTTTTCTGCCATACGAGCAAGTTTCATAAACTTTTCTCTTTTTTCATTTGTCGGCGTTAGTATTTTTAGATATAAGTCAAGCGATCGTTCAACAGATTGTGCGATAAATCGAACAAATGGCTCAAGATTATTTTTGTCCGCCTGATCAAGTGCACGATAATATTTTTTTCTGTCATTTTTGAGCACAATGGATAATGGAAAACCAGCCTGCATTAAAATGAGGTTCATTAAAAGTCGAGATGTGCGTCCATTACCGTCAAAAAATGGATGGATGAAAACAAGTTTGTGATGTGTGAGTGCAGCAAGTTCAACCACATGTAATTTTTTTCGTTCGGAAGAAAACCATTTAATTAAATCATGCATAGGTTGTACCACCTCAAGCGCGTCGGGTGGCGTATGGTCTGCACCGACGATAATCACATTTGAATTTCTGTATCTTCCTGCCCACTCTTTATCGGTTTCCTGCACAATGAGCATGTGTAGCTGTTTAATCAAATGTTCGGAGAGCGTATGATGCTTTCCTTTTTCAATCAAATCATAGAGATATTCAAGAGCTTGGTAATGATCTTTCGCTTCCAGATGATCTTTGAGTGGCTTGCCTTTCACGGTTAGACCTTCGTTAATCACAAGAAACGTCTCTTTGAGCGTCAAAGAATTACCTTCAATCGCATTGGAGTTGTAGGTCATCTCTATACGAAGTTGGTCGCGAAGTTTTTCAACAGCTGATTTTGGAAGAGGGCGGAGCGAGTTGAGTCGTGCCAGTTTTTCGTTGAGTCGATCTTGTAAAGATTCTGCTAAGTAGGGCATACCTAATATGGTTTAAGTCATTTATGACACTATACCATATTAAGGATTATCTGTAAATTGGAGAATGTGCACAAATATGAATGAAGGCCGGCGGTACTTTTCGATTTCTCGAATTTCCCGCCGGCCTGTAGTTGTCCTCTCTTGGCTACAGATCCTCTTTGTCCAGAGGAACAACCAAAAACTTGACGTTGACCGAGCGGCGTTCGTCGATACAGTAGCTCACCACCTCCGACTTCCCAACATTCCTTCTGTACCCCAAGATTCTGTCGTAGTTTTTATCCCACCCCATCTCACCCACAGCCAGGATCTCATTGTCACGATTCGTCTCGGGGTACTTGAGGACAAAAGCGAAAAGTTCTTGAGCCGTAGCGCCTCTGTATCCTCTTACGCGCAGGTGTGGCACGGCGAACGATGATGTGATTCGTTCGATTCCGAGATTGATGAGTTCGACCTTCAGCTCCCATGGGACGTGAGTCTCATCAAAATGACAGTGGTTCGGGACCCACGGTTCAACCATATTCATCCACACGAGCTGCGCTAGTTCACCGCCTTGAATGGTGATCGGGAACGGGGCGTATCCACCGTTGTCTTCTCGCGTGCAGTCACGGCTGATGAGCCTCTTGATCTGTCCTCGAAGCAGAGCTGCGTCAAGGGTATTGACCAGAAGTGCAGACCAAACGAGTGCGGTCACAGGGTGGTCGATGAGAATCGTAACCGTGGCTGCTGCGATGAGCAACAGTCCGATCCACGGCAAGTAGATTCGGAACTTCTTGTGCATCTTTGTCTCCTTACAGGTGAATGTCGGTTTCCGTGTACTTTCCGTCTTTCCATTGAATCCCCAGTTTGTACAGGGGATTTTCCGTCATGAATATCCCGCGATAGAGAGCCCCATGATCATGCTCCTCAATGGCCACCATGAGACGCTCCGTTGTGTTGACGGAGGTTATGAGCCCGTCCTTTTTCAGCTTGCGCAGGAGTTTCATGGTGGCGTGGATAGCAGGATCTGGACCAGCGCCGCTGTTATTATCCACACCGCCGGCGTCAAAGGCGAAATGCCCACAGGCCTCTGCCTTCCAGATCTCCGCCACCTGTCCGAATCCCTCAAAACTAATAACGTAACGCGTTATGTTAACGTCCATCTCAGCACCTCCTCACGTCTTTTTCGTCAATCCACCACTGGCCAAGGACTTTACGTCCCAGCATGGGAGCCATGATTTCCATTTTGTATCCCCAAACGATACACGCCGGGGAACTGCCGTTTTCGTCTCGCTTCCACACCAGCACCAGTCTTTTTTCACCAAACCTCGTTTTCACGAGAACATGAATGAAACAAGTCTCGTCATGCCACGGGCCGGCCTCCCATTTCCAGCTAATCACCTCCGCTTTCATTAGGAAGCACATCTCAATGCACATGTAGGTGACAATGGCGATGAACACAAGGATCGCCATGAAGATATTCATCGGGTGGATGTCGCTGATATTCATCGGTTTTTCTCCTAGTTTTCAGTTGTGAAAGAACTTCCCCACACCATGCGGGGAACATTGAATAATAACAAAGTACCACAATATGTCAAGTTTTCAGACATAAAAAATATACAAAATAGAATATATGAATTTATTGCTAAAATAGAATACAATTGACAACATAGCCAATATATGATTTTGTCTATAATATAGACAAATAAAGTAATGAATCATTATGGAAACCCCAAATCTAACCACAATTCTCCAAAATCTCGGACTAAATGAAAAAGAGGCCAAAGTGTACTTGGCTTGTCTTGAATTAGGAAGCGCGACCGTGCAAGAAGTATCCGACAAGGCTGGAGTCAAACGAACGAGCGTATATAACTTCCTCGAAGACATGAAAGCGCGAGGATTTATCACCGAAGTCAAACACGGCAAAAGAATCCTCTTGATTGCCGAAGATCCACACTCGCTTCTCAAAAAAGCGGACGAGCAAAAAAAGCAACTTGAAGAAATGTTGCCAGAGTTTCTAAGCATTTATAATCTTCCGGGCGAAAAACCGAAAGTGAGATTTTATCAGGGTGCAGAAGGATTGAAACACGTATATGAAGACACACTTAAAGAGGAGAGCCCGATATATCTCATTTCCGATTATGAACAAATGTTTGAAGCACTTGAACCAGAGTGGATGTGGGAGTATGCGAAAAGACGGACAAAAAAAGAAATCAAGGCGTTTTCTATTGCAAAGGAAGGGGTGCAAGCTAAAAAGGTAAAGGCGGATGATTCCGAACAACTGCGAGAAACGCGTTTTATTAAGGATGTAG
>Ga0210057_1002488_pt1 | contig 26291 bp, 22 predicted proteins | sample CryGeyCG2114_010_2_FD_183968 | JGI IMG/M metagenome (GOLD analysis project Ga0210057, IMG submission 183968) | Groundwater microbial communities from aquifer - Crystal Geyser CG10_big_fil_rev_8/21/14_0.10 (SPAdes) (version 2) | ecosystem: Environmental > Aquatic > Deep subsurface > Groundwater ...
TGGCTCCACCGTCTTCCCAGTGTTGTCGATAAAGAACACTCTGTCTGAATCACCATCGAGTGCAATACCAAGGTCAGCGCCAGTTTCAAGAATACGTGCTTGAACATTTTTGTTGTTCGATTCTATCAGAGGGTTTGCTTCGTGGTTTGGGAAGTTACCATCGAGGTCAAAATACATGCGGTCGAGCTCACATGGCAAATGCTTGAAGAGTTCATCCATCACAAGCGCGCCCATGCCATTGGCATTGTCCACGACAATTTTGAATGGCTTGATCTTCGACACGTCTACTTGTGAGAGCGCGTACGCGACTTCATCCTCGATTACACCTTCACGCGTACTGACAGTTCCTGTGTTTGCAACAGCAGGAAATTCACCTTTTTCGACCATATCACGGATCTCCATGATGCCTGTCTCCCCACTGATAGGCCCAGCTCCTGGGCGTACCATTTTGAATCCATTATACTTGCCTGGATTATGAGAAGCCGTCACCTGAATACCACCATCATAGCCATACTTTGCGACACCAAAATAAAACGTCGGTGTGGACGCAAGGCCGATGTCAACCACGTCTATCCCCTGTTCTGTCAGACCACGAATGACCTCTTTCTTGAGTGGCGCTGAAGAAACACGCATATCTTCACATACAACCAACGTCAAGGCGTCTTTTCCTTGATCCTTTTTCATGAATACTGCAAATGCCCGACCGATATTGTATGCCAGATCTTCTGTCACTTCAGTGCCATAAATACCACGAATATCATATGCCTTAAATATGTGTGAAGGAAATGCCATATAATCAAACGTTTTATATAAAAAATGTTACGTGTTATGTGTTACGTGAATATACATTGCGAAACCCTCTTCGCTAGTATATACTAGGGGAAACACAGATTAAATGCAATATGACATCTTTATGAATCCAGACATCCTTCTCGATAGACTTTCATCTCATCTCAAAAATGCTGTTGCTCGAGCTATTTCTTTGGCAGCCACTTTCGGACATGATCATGTAGCCCCAATCCATCTTCTCGCAGCGATCAGCGAAGAAAAAGGCAGTATGGGAGAAGGGCTTCTTCGATCTGAACACATAGATACAACATATCTCGATGCATACATCAGTGCGCTTAAAGATATGCGACAAGATGCCACCATACGCACAGACACAGTGACACTCCCAAGTCTCGATACACAAGCTCGTCGCGCACTCGAAAAAGCCATGCTCATGGCCTACGAATTCAATGCACAATATGTTGGAACAGAGCATCTTCTCTTTGCTATTATTGATCTCGATGATGAACATATTATGCGCATCCTCGAAGCATGGAAGATGAACCCCGATGATCTCCAAGATCATGTACAACATGTAATTGAAAACACGAGCCAATTTCCTATGGTCGAAGATATGAATGACGCCATGGATCACCTCAATGACCATATGGAAGATACGCCACCGATGACACCACCCAAGCAAGGACTCCCAAAAAAATCTCGCCACACCATGCCAGAAAAAAATAGTCCACTTGATTTGTTTACGACCGACCTGACTTCAAAAGAAGCACAGGAGCGTATCGATCCTGTGATTGGTCGTGAAGAAGAAATAGAACGAGTCATTCATATTTTACTCAGACGCACAAAAAACAATCCAGTCTTGATAGGAGAACCAGGGGTAGGAAAAACAGCAATCGTCGAAGGACTCGCAAAGCGCATCGTCGAAGGAGATGTCCCAGACGTCCTCAAGAAAAAACGAATCCTCTCTCTCGATATGAGTTTGCTTGTCGCTGGGACTATCTATCGTGGAGAATTTGAAGGACGCTTGAAATCACTCATTGATGAAGTGCAGGCTGATTCTCGTATTATTTTATTTATTGATGAATTGCACAATATTATTGGTGCCGGATCAAATCAAGGCACCATGGACGCCGCAAATATTTTGAAACCCGCCCTCGCTCGTGGCCAACTTCGTTGTATTGGAGCGACAACACTCGATGAATACAAAAAATATATAAGCACCGATCCAGCACTCGAACGCCGATTCCAATCCATTACAGTCGAGGAACCTTCTGTCGAAGATACCCTTCATATTCTCGAAGGTATCAAAAAATATTACGAAAGCTATCACCGAGTCACCCTCCCACAAAAAACACTCCAAGCAGCAGTGACACTCAGTAGTCGCTATATTCATGACAACTTTCTTCCAGACAAAGCCATTGACCTCATCGATGAAGCCGCAGCATCAGTCCATGCGAAAGAACCCTCACATCCACTCGAACAAAAACGGGACAAACTCGAGACATCACTCATCGAATGTCGAAAAACAAAAGAACAAGCTATTTTGCAAGAAAAATTTGAAACAGCAATGGACATAAAAAAAGAAGAAGAAAAACTGCAAAAGAAACTGGAAGCACTCGACAAAGAACTTGATCAAAAATATGACCGACCAAAAAAACGTGTGACAGAAACACACATTGCTCATGTCGTCGCACGCAAATTGCACACAAAACCTGAGATGCTTCTGACAGATAGTCACGTACGCCTCGATGCGATTCAAAAAGATTTGAAAACATCTGTCTTCGGACAGGAAGAAAGCATTGATACAGTAATGGATACACTCAGACGTGCAGAACTGGGTATAAAACGCGTAGGTCGTCCACATGCGTCATTTCTCTTTGCAGGACCAAGTGGTGTCGGCAAAACAAAACTTGCAAAAGAACTCGCACAAAAGTTGTACCTCACAGATAAAGCACTCATCCGTCTCGACATGAGTGAATTTGCAGAACAACATGGCATCAGCAAACTCCTTGGCTCCCCCGCTGGCTATGTCGGACACAATGAACGAAACAGATTTCTCGACGATATTCGCAGACGTCCCTATGCCGTTATATTGTTTGACGAGATTGACAAAGCACATTCTGATGTTATCAGACTCTTACTCCAGATACTCGACGAAGGATCACTGACCGACAGTAGTGGCAAGAAAATTTCATTTGAACACGCCACTATTATCCTCACATCAAACCTCGGCGCATCCATGTTTCACAAAGGAAGCTTTGGTTTTGAAACGAAATTAGAAACGAAAACACTCACCGCAGAAACAAAAAAATCTATCATCTCTCATATAAAATCAGAACTCGGCGCAGAACTCGTAGGACGCCTTGATGCAGTGTGCTTGTTCTCTCCCCTCACAACAGAAACACTGGCAGACATCGTCTCATCACACGCAGAGAGGATGATGGCTCAACTCGCCAAAAAACATGCACTGACTATCACACTAGGAAAAGAAAGTGTCGACGCGCTCATCAAAGAAGCATACACTCCCGATACTGGCGTACGTATGGTAGAATATACAGTAGAGCGCATCCTTGGATCCCTCATTGCAGATATATTGAAAAAGAAAAAACGAAAAAAAACGTATACTGTTTCTCTAAAAAAAGGAACCTACGTATTATCATAGTGTATGGCAAGAGGTATCCAAATTTCAAAGAAAAAAGCAAGCCCCGAAGCATTTAACAGATCGATGCGAGAAGATAAAATGCGAGAACAACGTGGTAGTGGGCAATCAGGCATACCACCATTGTCACCTACAGATGATAATCCTTTGGCGACTTTTAATCCTGATGAAGAAAAATCCCAAGAAGGCGAATCCCTGGATGCAGAAGGAACTCCCGATGATCAACCTCAAAACGCAGAAAAAAAAGATAACGATGTTCAGCTAGAACCAGGTGTACCATCTGAACAACAACATGCGGATAAGCCAACTTCCGAAGAAGAACCCAGTCATTCAAATGTTCAACAATCCAAATTACCACAACAAAGTAAACCTATTCGCGAAAGAGGTACGGGGACAAAATTGTTAAACTCACTTCTCTTAAATCGAAGAGAAATTAAAAAGCTAAAAAAAGAAAATAAAGAAAACAGAAAAAGATTAAAAATGGCAGAAAAAATACTGAAAGCATTGGACGAAAAAATAAAACTGTTAAGGATAAAGATGGCATTTATTACCGCACAAATTCCAGTATTAATTATAGTAGGTCTAGTAAGTGGACTCCTAGGTATCTTACTTTTAATCACCATCATCGGAATTCCAGCAGGAGCGTCTCTCTTAAGCTTTTGTGGAAGTGTTTTCATAACAATGATACCCACACGAATGACTCGATTACTCACACTAGAACTTGAGATCAAAAAAATTGAATCAAGTGAACCCTATAAAAAGAGCAAAAATGATGTGAAAAAATTCAAAAAAAAAATAGCAAATAATCTCATGCGAATACGTTTCTTATTAAATCAAACGGCTCTCGATCCTCGTAGAATTGGCCCCAAACAATCAGGAGGAAAAAGAGCAGGTAACCTTAAAGCCCTTCCAAATTAGACTATACTATGGACAAAAAACGTATCCTCTATATAGCCCTCTTTATCCTCATTACCATTGGATTTGCGTTTGCGTTGTATTACGTTTTTTTTGCTCCAAAAAAAGATATAACACCACAAACAGGCACAGGACAACCAACAACGGGGCAATTTCCAAACGCAGGTGATGGACAGCCAGTCCAAACAACTGGCGGTGGATCAGGAACACTTCCAGGAAGCGGAACCGTAAGCACTCCAACAGGAAATGGCGGTCAGACAGGAGGGGCGGCAGCCGCACCTATTGTGTCACGAATAGTAGACACACCTGTACAGAGCGCACGTCCAGATGGAGCAGGTGGATCAAAATATTACAACGTCATTGATGGAAAATTTTATCGCATCAACGAGAATGGTGACATCGAAGCACTTAGTGATAATACCTTTTATAATGTGTCTGACGTGACATGGTCACCAGCTCGTGAAGAAGCTATTCTAGAATATCCTGACGGCGCAAATATTTATTATAATTTTGATACAGAAACGCAGGTCACCTTGCCAACACATTGGCAGGATTTTAGTTTTGATAAAACAGGCAACGATATCGCCGCAAAAAGTATTGGATTTTCTGCTGAAAATCGATGGCTCATTGTCTCTGATCCCCAAGGGAATACCGTCACTCCTATCGAACCACTAGGACAAAATGCAGACAAAGTCATAGTGGACTGGTCACCACGAGGAGATGTCATAGCCCTCTCTCGTACTGGAGAAGCAATCTCCGCAGATAGACAAGAAGTGCTCCTGCTCGGACAACATGGTGAAAATTTCAAATCTCTGATTGTCGAAGGGAGAGGACTCGAGACACAATGGTCCCCTACAGGCGACACACTGCTCCACAGTGTCTACAGTGCACGAAATGGGTATATCCCAGAACTCTGGGTTGTCGGCGCCTCAGGAGACACTATAGGCTCTGGAAGAAAACTGCTCGGCGTGAATACCTGGGCAGACAAATGTACCTTTGCTGATAGTAGATATGTCTATTGCGGTGTCCCTACCAATATCGAAACAGGATCAGGATTTGTCCCAGAATTGGCAGACAAAACACCCGACAATATTGTGCGTATCGATACACAAACAGGACTCAAGCAACCAATAGAAACAGACGGTGTCCACACCGTGAATGAAATGTTTGTAAGTGCAGATGGCAACACGCTGTATTTTACTGACAAAACACAGTCAGGACTCTTTAGCGTTCCTCTCTAATTCTATGATACAATCTCGCCACATTTTTCTCGGGATTCTCCCAGCACTCATCCTCGTCATAGGCATTTTTTCGTTTCGATTTTTGCAATACAATGCGCTGTTTGGAAACAATGAAAACACGACCCAAGCCACCACGCTCGATCTCATTCCTATTCTTCCCGATGATCCCATCATAGGATCATCCAATGCGCCACATACGATCGTTGTGTTTGAAGATCTCGCATGTACAGGCTGTCGTGCCCAAGATGCAATATTGAAAGATGTCGATACAAAACATCCAGGCAAAATAAAAATCATCTGGAAAGGACTTCCTGTGATCCCTTTTCCATACACCAGCGAACCCGCGCATGAATACGCTTTTTGTGCGAACAAGCAAGGCAGATTTGAAGAATTCAAAGACTTTGCATTTGCAAATTATGACAATCTTTCTCGAGCAACAATTACGACCATTGTACAAGAGATGAAGTTTGATGAAGACAAACTCAATACCTGTCTGAACTCTGGCGAAGCGACCACATATATCAACAAGATTCGAACCTTGGCAGAATTGCTTCATATCCAGAGTGTCCCGACAGTCTTCCTTGAAAATGAACAAATAATTACTCCAACGTCTGTTGAAGAATGGGAGGTAGTACTTGGGCTATGAGTACAAAAAAATATCTACAGACAACACTAACACGTACAATTGCTACCGTCAGTATTTTTTCTTTGTTTCTTCCGTATTTTGCTTTTGCTCAAGGTGCATCGCAAAGTCAACCTCCAGGTACATCTAAAATTGGAGATACATGCATAGAAAATGAAAATTGTGTGACAAACACATGTGAACAAAAAAAAGACACAGATAAAAAATACTGTGTTTGTAACGCAACTGTAGGGAAAGAAACAATTGGTGCAGAGCAATGCGCAGTACGATATAGTAGCTTAGACTCAAATCCAGGAAGCTGGCAATGTGAGCAAGGTATTGGAGGATCATATGATCTAAATTATTGCCAAAACCAAAACACAGATCAATCACAAGCACCTGCGGGGACAACAGGCGGGTCCAGTTGGTGGGAACTCATTACAGATACGACCGCCGCGGTGCAATTCAATGCTGAAGAACTCAACAAACTTCTCAAAAAACCAAGTCTCAGAATCAATATTCCAGGCGTCTCTTTTACAGATACAAAATCTCTCCCAATCCGGACAGAAGGTGATGCATCCTATATCTACATTCCCTACATCGGCGAATACATCGCCCCTGTGTACAAATATGGCATACTTGCAATTGCTGTCATTGCGATGATCATGATCATCAATGCTGGATTTACTTGGGTGACATCAGGTGGCAGTTCAGAAGGTATTGGGAAAGCACAAAAAGGAATTGTCCAAGCAATCATCGGCCTCCTCATCGCAGTAACATCCTATTCACTCCTCTATCTTATCAATCCTGAATTGGTAAATTTTAGAAGTTTGAGGATACAGGTGGTGGAATCAGATCCACTTCCAACGGCCGATTCAAATGACGAAGACCCACAATACGTACTTTCTCACGCTGAAGCTAGCCAACAACCGCCAGCAGGGGCAAAAAATACATATGATTTTACAGTGACAGACCCTGAAAATTTTTGCTTTCCTGTCGGTGATGGATTCTATCGCAATGAAAATAATTGGGGACAATCGCGAGAAAGGTTTGATCAATACACGTTATGCCACCAAGGAGTAGACCTCCTCACCCTGGGAACAGAAAATAGAGGAACAGTAGTATCGATGACAGATGGCATCGTTCGTAGAGTAACCAAAAATTTTTATACATGTAAAGATGGAAAAACGGATACTTCAAATCCAGGGGAAGCAGAAGATGTTGGTATGATAGAAATATATGATAAAGCTCATAACATGCTGTATGTATATGGTGAAGTGAATACAAAATCCATTCAATTAGAAAAAGATGTTACCGTAAAAAAAGGACAGATAATCGGCAAGGCCTCAAAATGTAAGATGCTTCACTTGGAAATATACAAAGGTTCCTATATGAATAGAGGAAAGGTACCGTCAACAGTCCTCGGGAACACGGTAAAAGCGAACTGGTTGATATATGATTCACTCAACCTTCCGCCCCTTACAAAAGGGAAAAATGTTTGTATGATCAGTCCATATATTGATATTATTGAGGCTACGGGATCAAAATTACAGAATCCAATGCCCCTCCTAGAACAAATCAAAAACAACAGTTGTTCTTCTTAGCTCGTATACGTATGGGACAAACTGCAACAATCTTCACCTGTACAAACTGCGATGCGCAATTTCAAAAATGGAATGGGCGATGTCTTGAATGTGGCAAATGGGGCACCTTAGAAAAATCTGCAAATACGCAAATAAGCAAACAACATACAAATAAAGATGTACCTACGGCAAAAATAACGTCGCTTGCGGATATAAAAGGAAAAAACATTGTCCGAGCACAGACACAGATAAGTGAACTCGATCGCGTCCTCGGCGGTGGCATCGTCCCAGGCAGTCTCACCCTGCTCGGCGGTGAACCAGGCATAGGAAAATCCACACTTGCACTCCAGCTCGCAGCAAATGTAAAAAATACGCTCTACTTTTCAGGAGAAGAATCTGTTGACCAAATAAAACTTCGGGCAGATCGACTTTTCCAAAAAGATGTAAAGACGCATAGCAATGCGTCTCTTTCCCTCTCAAATGAAACGAACATCGATATTATCTCGAGCACAATACAAAAGACAAAACCCAATCTCGTCATCGTCGACTCCATGCAAACCATGTGGAACGCAGACGCAACAGGAGAAGCGGGAAGCGTCTCCCAAATCCGTGCTTGTACCGTAACACTCCTCGATGCAGCAAAATCGAGCGGTGTCCCTGTCGTCCTGATAGGACACGTCACAAAAGACGGGACTGTCGCAGGACCAAAAACACTCGAACATCTCGTAGACACAGTCCTCTATCTCGAAGGAGATCGCTATCATGTGTATAGGATTCTTCGTGCTGTAAAAAATAGATTTGGTTCTACAGACGAAGTCGGTATTTTTGAAATGAAAAGCGACGGACTCTTTGGGGTAGCAAATCCCTCTGCAGCCTTTCTCGCAGAACGTGGCGATGATATCCCTGGCAGTATTATCACCTGCATCATAGAAGGGACGCGTCCCCTGCTCGTAGAAATCCAAGCACTCGTAAACAAAACAAGCTTCGGCTATCCCGTCAGGAAAGCAAGCGGCTTTGATATCAATCGTCTTCACGTCCTCGTGGCCGTATTGCAAAAACGTGCAGGGCTCGACCTTAGTCAATACGACATTCATCTCAATGTCGTCGGTGGTGTAAAAGCAACAGAGCCATCGGTAGATCTTGCAGTCTGCCTTGCCATCGCAAGTAGTTTCAAAGAAAAATCCGGTGGCAAAGATCTGGTCGTGTTTGGAGAAGTTGGTCTCGGTGGCGAAGTCCGTTCCGTGAGCTTTCTTGAAAAAAGAATAAAAGAAGCAGCCCAGCTCGGGATGACACGCGTCATCACCGCAGCGAGTAAAGCGGTTCCAAATATTGATGGCATAAAAACAGTGCAAGTAAAAAATATAGAGGAACTTATTGCGAAAACGTAATTACTGTTTGCGACACAACCCCACCCCTGCCTGCCGGCAGGCAGGCTAGCCCTCCCCTTAAAAAGGGGAAGGAATATTTTATATATGAGGACTTCATACAAAGAATATAAGGAACTCATAAACGAAAGAGCAAAGAAACTCCGGATCAATCCTACACTACCAGAAGATACTCTATGGGGGCATCTTCGACGAAGAAGTTTTATGAATCTGAAATTTCTGCGGCAACATCCAATTCTGCATTTACAAAAACAACAAGTACATTTTTTTATTGCTGATTTTTGTTGTCATGAATATAAACTGATTATCGAGGTCGATGGTGATATACATAATAAAGAAGAACAAAAAGAATATGATGTAATGCGTACAGAAACGCTTGAAGAACTTGGATATCATATTGTTCGATTTACAAATAATGATGTCATACACAATATCGAAGATGTTATGAAAAAACTTGAAAATTTTATTTCCCGTTTACAACGCAACCCTACCTAAATCCTCCCCTTATCTGGGGAGGATTTTCCAACAAACAAACAAACAAACGTGGAAGCAAGTTCCCTCCCCTTTCTAAGGGGAGGGCTAGGGTAGGGTTGCCGCATCACCGACACACCATGATACATAAAAAAACACCCCGCTTACACGGAATGTTTTTAATTGTAGAGACAACCACTCGATATGAGCTACCTTGCTCTGACTTGAACGTTTTGAGTTCAAATCACAGTGAGGTGCGAGTGGTTGGGTACAAATGCAATTTTCAAAGGAGAAGGTCGCGGACGAATACGCGCGACCTTCTCCTTGTCATGTGGACAGCGCCGAGGCGCTAGTTGTAGCGGTTGATCACCCCAGCTGCGCGACGCGCAGCGTTCATCTCATCCTGGGTTGGCTGCAGCTTCCCCAGGTCCATGGTACGCGAAGCTCCCTTGGGGAGCTCCCCGCCGGGCTCCACAGGCAAGAGGGGCACCATGATGCGACGGTAGGAGCCGAGCGTCGCCCGGCTGAAATCGGCACGCACGTAGTCTTCCCCAAACCGCTTGAGTGTGCTCAAAGCATTTCCTCCTGATGCAGTCGCCTCTTCTTTCCAAAGCCTACCCAGGCAAAGGATCGAAAGAGGCATCCAACGATGCGCAAAATAATACACAAAAAAATGCCTTTTGTAAAGACACTTCTGTGTACAAAGCAAATTCTTCCCCATAATCATTAGAAACCTTAGCTACCTTATCAACCTAAGAAACCTCAATCTATTCCAAATGTACCCTCCTCTCCCACTCCTCCACCTTTTCTTTCAAAGATGTATATTTTTCAAAATCAATGCCTCTCGCAACATCACGCGCAAGTTTGATCAGCTCGCCATCTTGCATCGTTGCAAACTTCAGTTCACCCATCCCACTTTGCATCTTCCCATACACTTCTCCCGGCCCACGCATCTCGAGATCGTATTCAGCGACTTTGAATCCATCCGTAGTACTAGAAAAAAATTTCAACCGCTCTGCGACGCGCCAGCTATCACTATCCGTAAAAAGAAAACAATACGACTGATATTCACTTCGCCCGACACGCCCACGAAACTGGTGAAGCTGCGCCAGCCCAAAATGTTCTGCTCCTTCTATCATCATCACACTGGCGTTTGGGATATTCACACCAACCTCCACGACAGATGTCGAGACGAGAATATCGATATCGCCATGTGCAAACTTTTTCATTGTTTCATCCTTTTCCGCTGGTTTCATTTTTCCGTGAATGTACGCAACACGTAAATCAGGGAAGATATCCTGCGATAATTTTTCGTATTCAGCAATGACTGATTTTCTATCAGAATTTTTGAAATTTGAAATTTGTACTAAAGCATCAGTGTTTCCTGAAAATTTGAAATTGTTTGTATCTTGTTTCTTGTCACTTGCATCTTCAATAAGTGGGCATATTACAAACACCTGTCTTCCCCCCTTCACTTGTTCCCGAATAAATCCATACGCTTGTTCACGTTTGTTTGGTTCGATACGTTTTGTCTCCACAGGCTTTCGCCCTACGGGCATTTCATTAATAATAGATAGATCCAAATCTCCATACAACGTTAACGCAAACGATCGTGGAATCGGTGTTGCTGTCATAGAAAGAAAATGTGGCATCGTATCCGGAGTTCCAGATTTCGCACGAATTGTTTTCCGTTGTTCTACACCAAATCGATGTTGCTCGTCCACAACCACGAGCCCAAGATTGTTGAATAACACATCGTCTGTGAGTAATGCATGCGTCCCGATCACCACTTGTGCTTCTCCACCTTTCATGTACGTTAATGCAGTGTCTCTGCGTTTCTTCTTCGAAGATTCTCCAATATCTAATTTCCAATTTCCAATTTCTCCCGATGTAATCAAAAGGATCTTCGCATCTGGTAATAATTTTTGAAACGATGCAAAATGCTGCTTCGCGAGTATCTCCGTCGGCGCCATGATCGCTACCTGAAACCCAGCATGTATAGCATCGAGTGTTGCCATTGCCGCCACAACTGTTTTTCCAGATCCAACATCCCCTTCAAGCAGTCGGTTCATTGGTTCTGTTTTTTCTATATCTTTCAAAATTTCCCATGCAGCAATCTTTTGAGCTTTGGTGAGAGTGAATGACAATCCATCCACAAACGTTTTGATCGCTTCTTCTGCAAAGGGAATATCAAACGCCGTTTCTCGTTTTACTTCCTGCCGAATCATCTCAGCTCGGAGCTGCAACAAAAACAATTCGTCAAACTTCAGCCGTCTCTCTGCATGTCTCAAACTATCCATATCTTCTGGAAAATGGATATGCGCAAGCGCCTCATGCAGTGGCATGACATTAACCCGATCCTGAATATCTTCGGGCAACCATTCTTCCAATTCTTTTGCAACAGGAAGCACCTGCTTTATCAACATGCGCAATTGCTTTTGCGTCAACCCCATAGTCAATGGATACATTGGGACAATTCGTGCTGTATGCAAAGGTTCCTCCCCTGCCAAAGGGAGCCTGCCCGCCGAATTGGAGGGGTGAGGTGGGGTTTCCTTAATTTTCTCGTATGAAGGCCCCACCATCTGCAACCCAAACATATCATCCTTTACTTTTCCAGAAAGAAACACTCTGTCACCGACATGTAAGCTTTTTGCAATAAAGGGCTGACCAAACCACACGACGCGCATCTGTGCATGTCCATCTGTCACGACAGCTTCTGTAATCATCGTCCGCTTCCTAGGACTTCGTTTATTGGCAATCAATTCTATCGTACCCTCTATCGTCGTCTCTTGCCCATCCTGAAGCTGGCTAATACCAGCCACCTGACTAAAATCTTCATAACGGAATGGAAAATGGAAAAGCAAATCACGAGCTGTTTTTATCCCAAGCCGAAGCAAACGCTTATTCAGCGCCTCCCCTACTTTATTGAGATGAATAACGGGGGTATCGAGATGCATGAATCTATTCTAGCAAAAGAGCCAGGTATTGACGAATTGCCAATTTTGCCATATACTCGTTTCGCACAAACAGCTCTCGTTCCGCCTTCGCTAAAGCTACGGCAGGACAAGCTTTATACGCTCTCGTCGTTCAATGGATAGGACATTGGTTTGCGGAACCAAAAATCTAAGTTCGATTCTTAGCGGGAGCACAAAAAAAACAGGCATATTGCCTGTTTTTTATTTGTTTATTTCCTTTATTCTACGATGAATGTTCCTATCATACCATTTGCACGATGTGCACCTACACTACAGTAATATTCATATGTCCCAACCTGATCAGCAACAAACTCAACGGATACCGTTTCCCCTGTCTGTACACGATCTGTAGCAGCTCCAAATTCATCGAGGACCCAATCATGAAAACCACTTTCACTCGTAAAATCGATATGTACTGTTGTGCCTTTTTTCACTTTCAGTACAGGTGCTTCTTGTCCGTCCATCATAAATGCAAAGTTTTTTCCTGAAAGTGCAAAAATTGCTTTTGCTTGGTCAGTCTCTTCCACTGCCGTATCACCTTTGCCTTCGTCAATCATAACATCAAGCTGTCCTATTTGTTCCAAAGAAACAGCATCATTTTCTGGTGCAGTACTTGATGCACATCCTGCCCCGACCAAAGGGAGAACGAACGCGAATCCAAGCACGAGCAATACCGTTTTTTTCTTCATACAATGTTTAGTGAGTAAATACACAGGTTCATTACAAAACGAACAGACAGCATAATTCCACTCTTATCTTAGTGGAATCAATGCATTTTCCATCGTCTTGCTGCGCGATCTGCCAAAGGTTCTTCTTTTTCAAGATCTTCTTCGAGTACTTCCTGAAGCATCTCACGTATTTCCATAGGATCAACATCTTCTGATATGGGAACGCGAATATCTGGACGTACGGCAGATTTTGTATCAAAAAAAATCGTCTGTACCTCCTGATTATATACAATATAAAATGCTCGAAACTCATCGTACTGGTAAAATCGATTGCCCAGAATAATACCGAGATCTGTAATCGCAAAGTAAACGCGTACGGGCTCTACCGCAGACTGCAAAAACAAAATAATGGCCGCAAGAATAATAATAATAGCAAACAAAAAATTGTCTGTGGCCAACGCATAGATGACCAATATAATACCAAAAGATATGACAAGCACATGCCACAACGTTCCTCGAACATGCTGTTCATATTCCACGACGTCCCATTCAGAAGAAACATCGCCCGTCAGTGTATTAGCTGTCAATTTTTCTGGCATATAGCTATGCGATTAGTAACCAAAGTATAGCACAGGTAGCCAATAGCCCACAAGATTGCAAAAAGCATATTTGTTGCGTATACTATCCGAGCTATGGAAACTCGCCAAACAAATTTTTTGAACAATACTCCTCAAGAACCACAGATCTTTGAACCTCCAAAAAAGCGGAGGCGTCTTTTTTTATTTGTACTTGTTGGTGCTGTATTATTCCTTTCTGGGTGTGTTGGGAGAATCTTTATAGAGCGCACACTCTCAAATGATCCTCTGGCATATGACCCAGTCACACTTGAACCCATAACACCAGAAGGTCTTCTGAGTAAAATCAAACATCTTGTCTTTAATAAAGAAAAATCCTTGGCAGGACAAAAGCAAGATCGAATCAATATTTTGCTCCTTGGCATGGGTGGCCCAGGCCACGATGGTCCATATCTGACCGATACAATCATTATTGCCAGCATCCAACCATCTACTGGTGAAGTAGCGTTGATGTCTATTCCTCGAGATCTAGGAGTTGACATTCCGGGCCATGGATGGTACAAGATCAACCATGCGAATGCATTTGGAGAGGCGAGCCAATCTGGCAGTGGCTCTGCTTTGGCAGCAAAAGTCATTAGTGATATTTTTCATACTAATATTCACTACTACATTCGCGTCGACTTTCAGGCAGTCCAAAAAATTGTTGATGACGTCGGTGGTATTACTGTAGATGTGGAACGAAGTTTTACCGATGCTGAATTTCCAGCCGACAATCATGAATACAAAACCATTTCCTTCAAAAAAGGTATACAAACCATGGATGGCACGACTGCTCTCGAATATGCACGTTCAAGACACGGTAATAATGGAGAAGGATCAGATTTTGCCAGAGCCAGACGACAACAACGGATGATACTTGCACTAAAGGAAAAAATACTTTCTTTTGAGACATTATCAAATCCTATACGCATACATAGCATCCTTTCAGCCCTCGACGAGCATATTTCTACCAATATGCTCTTCTCCGACATTATGTCGACGATGAAATTGGCAAAAGAAATAACCTTTTCAAATATCAAAACTGTCGTCCTGGATAGTTCCATAGGCGGATATCTCAAAAATGGTTATAGTGCAAGCGGATCATTTATCCTCGAACCCGTCTCTGGTAACTTCGATGATATTTCCTATTTGTTTGAGCATATATTTGATCCAGATGCTATACTAGACAACGTAAAAGAAATTGATACACCAGAACAAGAACAGCCACAACTACCACCAACTATTGTCGAAGTACAAAATGGTACATGGCGCGCAGGACTTGCCGCAAGAACAAAAAAAACACTGGAAGATCAAGATATTTCCGTGTCAGCAGTCGGGAATACAGACGAGCGTCCTACCATGGACAGTGCAATCTATATCCTAGAACCACTCGGCCAAGATGTAGCACAAGCAATCAAAAGTGCACTCGACATTCCTATTAAAGAGCCTCAAGAAAATCTTCGCCACGCGGTGGGGACACAAGTGCTCGTGATCTTGGGAGAAGATTTTGAAGAATAGTATATGACAAAGCAATACACACAAACAAAACCATCCCTCCCTACCATCGCACTTGTAGGGAGAGTGAATGTTGGGAAATCAACATTATTCAACCGCCTCATTGAAAGTCAAAAAGCAATTATTTCTGATATTCCAGGAACAACACGAACAAACAACGAAGGCCATATCATATGGCGTGGTGAAGAATTTTTGCTCATCGATACTGGTGGACTGACCTTTACTGATGATATCCCTTTTGAAAAAGAAATCCTCGAACAGTCAAAGGCTGCTATGAAACAAGCAGATGTTATTTTGTTTGTTACTGATGCACAATCGGGAGTCCTTCCACAAGAATACGAATTGGCAAAACAATTGAGAAAGATTGACCACAAACCAGTCCTTTTGATAGCAAACAAGGCAGATAGTAAAAAACACGAACGAGATCTCAGTGACCAGTCATGGTACAAATTAGGACTCGGTGAACCATTTGCGCTCTCTGCCACCAATGGCAGGAATACAGGAGATCTCCTCGATATCATCGTGGACCTGACAAAACAAGTTCGACATGACATCGAAACACCGGTGGCTATCCATGATTCTTTTGCTGTAGCACTGATCGGAAAACCAAATGTAGGAAAATCATCATTGTTCAATAAACTTATTGGGGAAGAAAAAGTTATTGTGAGTGATATCGAACACACGACGCGAGAACCGCACGATACAGATGTCCTCTACCAACCAGATACAAAAGAAGGAACGCTTCCCTACAAAATTACATTCATCGATACCGCAGGTATCCGACGAAAAGCACGAGTTGGGACACGGCTCGAACGAGAAAGTATTCACAAAAGTATTGATGCTGTAACAAAAGCAGATATTGTTCTTTTTGTAGTTGACGGGACAGCACCAATCTCAACACAAGACATGCAACTTGGTGGACTCCTAGAACGCCATGCAAAAAGTGTATTGGTATTACTCAATAAATGGGATCTTTCTGATGAAAAAGAAGATACGAAACGAAATGAAATTATTGCCATGATGCGTCAGTATTTTCCTCACCTCAGTTTTGCACCAATGCTCCTCGTAAGTGGAAAAACGGGATACAGTGTTCACAAAATTTTTCCTGAACTCATTCATGCATGGCAAGCACGTCAAATAAAAATTCCAGTAAAAGCACTCGAATCATTCCTCAAAACAGCAACGAGTACTCATGCACCATCTCGTGGCAAAGGAACACGCCACCCGAAGCTTATGGGCATCAGACAAATCGGTGAAACACCTCCTGTCTTTGAACTCTTTGTCAAATATCGAACATCGGTTCATCGTTCGTATTTGAATTATTTGGAAAACCGTCTCCGCGAACAATTTGATTTTTACGGTGTACCTATTATAATAAAACTCACAAAGATGAAAAGGTAATTACAGATAACGGATACCTGTTTTTTAAAAAAACTCTGTTGATGTACATCAGCATTACCAGTAATCCGTAAGCTATGAAGATCATCGTAGGCCTAGGAAACCCCGGAAAGCGCTATGAAAAAACCCGTCACAACGCAGGGTTTCTTGTGCTTGATGAATTACAAAAAATGCCTGGTATGAAGGCATGGACACTGAGTAAAAAATTTAATGCCGAAATCAGCGAAGGATCACTCATGCACGAATCTCTGATACTCATAAAACCAATGACATTCATGAACAATTCTGGTCAGTCAGTAGGACTCATTATGCAGTATTACAAACTGGACCCAACAAAAGACTTGATCGTATTACATGATGATAAAGATATTACCCTAGGCACACTCAAAGTACAAAAAGACCGCGGTGCCGCAGGTCACAATGGTATTAAATCAATTATCGAGCACCTTGGCACACAGAATTTTTCTCGTATCAGACTCGGCATTGCATCAGAACACGAAAGACAGATGGAAGACACGGCGACATTTGTGCTTGGCAAATTTAGTCTCTTTGAAAAACGTGCTATCAAAAAAATGGCCGAAGATACTCGTACTCATATTACTGAATGGATCACATGATTGCCGAGGCTCTGCTTGCACACTTCCCCAAAATGACCGTTAAACGCTTCAAACAAGGCGTCGCCACCTTTGGTTCTGCTGACGCTTTTTTTAATGCTGAATCACATACCGTACGAGATCGGCTACCGTGGGATGATAACACAAAACATCTCTTTCTTGGATGGCGGGAGGAGATCGATCCAAAACGCATAAAAAAAATTCTGGAGCAAGAACACATCACAGTAGTCACACAGGAACATGACACCTACCCCCCACTCTTGAAACAAATTTACGATCCACCGTTTTGCCTCTTTGTTCGTGGCACACTTGATCTGGGTAATCAATATCCTATCGCTGTTGTTGGCACACGAAAATGTAGCACCTATGGCACACAAGTCACACATGAACTTGTAACAGGACTTGTGCAACATGGCCTCACGATTGTCAGTGGACTTGCGCTCGGTATCGATGGTATTGCACACAATGCCACGCTCCAGACTGGCGGGACCACGATTGCTGTCCTTGGGAGTGGGATCAATAGACATCACATTTATCCAGCAGTCCACAAACAAATGGCAGAAAGAATTGTAGAAAAAAATGGCGCTGTGATTTCTGAATATCCACCAGGATCACTCCCTTCAAAATTCACCTTTCCAAGACGCAATCGTATTATTGCGGGGATGACACTGGGAACACTCGTCATAGAAGCGGCTGACAAATCAGGTGCACTCATCACTTCGAGCTATGCTCTCGAACATGGGAGAGACATTTTTACCGTGCCACATCCTATTACCTCATCCACAGGCACAGGACCAAACAGACTTCTCAAAGAGGGTGCCCATATAGTGACGTCTGCATCAGATATTATTGATATACTCAATTTGAATGAACTGAAGACCTTTACCCAAAGTGCCGCTATTATACCAGATAGTAAAGAGGAAGCAGCAATCCTCGAACATCTCTCTCGTGAACCACTCCATGTGGATGTTCTTGCAAAGCAAAGTAGTTTGACAAGTCGCGAGGTAAATAGTACGCTCACCCTCATGGAGATGAAAGGGAAAGTCCGTAATATAGGAAACATGCATTATGTTGTAGCGAGATAAGTAACACGTAATATGTGGGTACGTAATAAGTATTCTTCTTATTAGTATTAATGGAGGGACATATGACCACCATCTTTACATTTACAAACATAAAAGCATGGCAGCATGCACATGCGTATGTGATCAAAGTGTACGAATTAACTCAAACATTTCCAAAGCATGAACAATATGCTTTGACATCACAAATACAACGTGCGGCCGTATCTATCCCAGCAAACATAGCAGAAGGCTTCTCTCGAAGAACACAAAAGGACCGCCTTAGGTTTTACGAAATTTCAGAAGGATCTCTTGAAGAGACAAAATACTATATTATTCTCGCTCAAGATCTTCAATATATTTCAAAAGATAACGCTCGCGCGCTCTACGCTCAGGCAAATGATGTAGGAAGACTTCTCAAAGGCTGGATAAAAAATACAAAGTAACATATTACTTATTACCTATTTACTTACTACTTATTATGAATCAACATTTTAAACTCACTATTCTTTCTTCAATATTTATTGCAGGATTGATCTCCGCAAATTTGCTCGGAGCAAAAGTAACGACTATTTTTGGAATTACGATGTCAGTAGCTATATTTTCGTATCCACTGACCTTCCTCATGACCGATGTTATTGCAGAAGTATATGGAAGGAAAAAAGCACAACAGGTGGTATATGCAGCATTCATTGCACAAATATTAGTCCTGTTCCTGACATGGATTTCTATTGTCCTGCCACCTGCAACACGATACACGACAAACGATGCATACGTCACTGTGTTTCAAGGAAGTATGCGTATGATTATCGCAAGCCTCGTTGCATTTATTTTTGCCCAAGCACATGACATTTGGGCATTTGAATGGTGGAAGAAAAAAACTCATGGAAAATATCTGTGGATCAGAAACAATGCATCGACGATTGTCAGTCAAGCAATCGACACACTCCTCTTTATGTACATTGCCTTTTATCATATCAATGATAAATTCACTGCCGGCTTTATCCTCCATCTGTCTATCACCTACTGGCTGATAAAAGCACTCTTTGCTCTTCTCGACACGCCATTCACCTATGCACTCGTGAAATGGCTAAAAAAGGGACAAGCAGTTTCACGAGATACAACGACTGAATAATATCCAGGTCAATATCACTCTTCCATGACATTCTCAGAAGCCGAACAATTTCTCTATTCTCTTTCCAATCTTCCACGGAAAGAATATATGACCAACAGCAAAGATTGTTCCGAGTATCTCCCTCGCGTACAATTTTTTCTCGACCTTCTAGGAAATCCTGAAAAGAAAATACCCCACTACATTCATGTAACAGGAACGAGTGGCAAGGGTTCAACAGTACACTACATTCATAGTATTCTGCATGCTGCCGGCAAAAAGGTTGGTAGCACAACATCTCCCCACCCAACATCGCTCACAGAACGATGGAAGATTGGCAATGCATACATGTCCAAAAAAGAATTCATTGACATCATTGAAACCTTTTCCCCAGTGTTAGACGAGTATATCCGCACATCACCGTATGATATGCTTTCATATTTTGATCTCACTACGGCTATAGCTCTCTATTACTTTGCAATGAAAAAGGTAGAATGGGCAGTGATCGAAGTCGGCTGTGGAGGAACATACGACGCAACAAATGTTATTCCATACAAAGATATTGCCGTCATCACCAATGTTGGTCTTGATCATACACAACTGCTCGGGAAAACAAAAAAAGAAATCGCCGTACGAAAAGCAGGAATCATCACGGGCCCCTGTACGGTTGTTACCGCAGAACAAAGTCCTGCTATTCGCGCCATACTCGAAATGCAAGCAAAAAAGGTTGCTGCGCCATTCCAAACAATATCCAAGAAACAAGTTGAAACAATTGTGACTGACCTCACCGGTACAACATGTTCTTATCAAGGTACAGAGTTCCATACTACCGCCATAGGCGCACACCAAAGCATGAACGCAAGTATTGCCATAGAGGTCGCACGCAGTATTGGCATTGAAGAAAAAAATATTACCAAAGGAATAGAACATGCAACCCAGCCACTACGCATGGAAGTCATTTCCGAATCCCCTCTCATTATTCTCGATGGCGCGCACAATGCAGACAAAATAAAAACAACAGTAAACACACTCCAACAGTTGCGCACGCATCGCAAGAAAGGAAATCTGTATATTATCAACGGTTTTTCTGGTGATAAAGATCTCAAAAAAATGATCTCCCAACTTGCGATACTACATCCAAAAGCAGTTGCATGTACCCGCAATACGGTGAATCATTTTCGAAAAGTAGCACCCCCCCATGACATTGCAAAAGTATGGCAAACATATAGTCCAGCACGAACAGAAATTTTCCTCCAGCCGATGAATGCATTCTCTTGGGCACAGAAACATGTGACAAAACATGATATACTACTTGTCACCGGTTCGCTGTTTGTGGGCAGTGAAATAAAGGACTTCTTCTAAGGGAGGGTTGACAATTGTGCGATCTTCCACTATGCTCGGCCTTGTATGAAAAAACTCGTTATCGTTGAGTCTCCGACAAAGGCGAAGACAATCAGCAAATTCCTCGGCAAGGACTACTACGTAGAGTCTTCTTTTGGGCATGTCCGAGATCTCCCAAAAAGCAAAATGGGGATAGATATAGAAGGCGGCACATTTGAACCGACCTATGCCATTTCAAAAGACAAAACTGCCCAAGTAAAAAAACTCAAAGATCTCGCTGCCAAAAGTGATGATATCATCTTCGCAACTGATGAAGATAGAGAAGGAGAAGCCATCTCATGGCATTTGGCACATATTTTAAAAGTAAAGCCAGCAGATGCGCATCGCATTGTGTTTCATGAAATTACAAAGCATGCTATCGATGAAGCGCTGGCACACCCACGAACAATTGACCAAAAACTCGTCGATGCACAACAAGCACGTCGCGTCCTCGATAGACTGGTCGGATACGAACTATCTCCTTTTTTGTGGAAAAAAGTTGCCCGTGGACTTTCTGCTGGGCGTGTACAGTCCGTCGCAGTGCGCCTCACCGTGGAACGTGAACGTGAGATAGAAGCATTTGAACCTCAAGAATACTGGACACTCGAAGGGCTCTTTCAGGATGAGAAAAAAAGTTTTCCAGATCCGGTAGTCGCAAAGCTTCATGCCATAGACGGCAAATCACTCAAAAAACTAGAACTGAGTGAACAGGGAACAGTCGATACTATTTTGAAAAATCTCGATGGAGCATCATACGCTATTTCACATATAGAAAAAAAGGCAACCAAGCGCACTCCCCCTGCAGCATTCATCACGTCGAGTCTGCAACAAACTGCCAACAATGTGTATGGATTTTCTGCAAAACAAACCATGCGACTCGCGCAACAACTTTATGAAGGAATCGCAATTGGTGCAGAAGGGACGACGGGTCTCATCACCTACATGCGTACAGACTCTACCAATTTGTCTGAAAAATTTTTGACAGAAGCAAACACCTTTGTACAGACAACCTACGGGGAAAAATACGTACTCGATGCACCACGTGTCTATGCCAAAAAAAGCAAAGGTGCACAAGAAGCGCATGAAGCTATCCGCCCATCAGATCCAACACGGACACCAGAGTCAATCAAAGAATATCTAGACGATAGACAATTCAAATTGTATTCGCTGATTTGGAAACGGGCTGTTGCAACACAGATGGCAGCAGCAACATTGAACAAAACTGCCGTTGATATTTCTGCACTCACATATACATTTCGTGCAAATGGGCAGACCTGTGTATTTGATGGATGGCTCGCGCTCTATCCAGAAAACATCAAACACGAAATGCTTCCCGAACTTGCAGAAGGGCAAGCACTTCTTTGTGAAGCACTAAAACCAGAACAACATTTTACAAAACCACCAGCTCGCTACTCTGATGCGACGCTTGTCAAAGCCCTCGAAGAACGCGGGATTGGAAGACCATCGACCTATGCACCAACGATTGGAACAATCGAAGCGCGTGGCTATGTCGAACGACTCGAAGACAAACGACTCAAGCCAACAGATATTGCGATGGTGGTAAATGATTTGCTGGTGGAACATTTCAAGGATATTGTTGATTATGATTTTACCGCGCTCATGGAACAAAATCTCGATGAAATCGCAGCTGGTGAACGAGATTGGAAGCCTATCATTGCAACATTTTATCACCCCTTCCACGACAACCTTGTAAAAAAAGAAGACGAACTTTCTCGAGAGGATACACTCCAAATCAGAGAAGTTGGCATTGATGAAAAAAGTGGCAAACCCGTTTTTGCACGCATCGGACGGTTTGGTCCTTTTGTCCAGCTTGGTGACAAAGAAGACGAGGAAAAACCAACATTTGCAAGTCTCGGCAAAGGACAATCTGTACAAACCGTCACCATGGAAGAAGCTATGTATTTGTTGTCTCTTCCAAAAGTAGTCGGGCAAACAGAAGCGGGAGAAGATATGACCGTTGCCATTGGACGCTTTGGACCATATGTCCAAATTGGAAAAGAATATTTCTCTATCAAAGAAGATGATCCGTACACGATCACACTCGAACGTGCAAAGGAAATCGTGAAAGCAGAAAAAGAAAAAAAAACAAAAGCACTCATAAAAAGATTTGAACCAAAAGAAGATGAAGATGTCATAGAAATCAGAGAAGGACGGTATGGTCCGTATATCAAAGCAGGGAAAGTCAATGCAAAAATTCCAAAAGATACTGACCCTACGACGCTCACCCTCGAGCAATGCCAAGAACTCATTGAGGAAGCAAAGAAAAAACCAAAACGAAAGTGGAAAAAAAAGAAAAAAAGTGAGTAATACAAACAGGAGCATATACGATATGCTCCTGTTTTGATATACTTACGCCCCATATAAGGAACTCCGATAATAAAGAGTATGATAAATAAAACAAAACAAGAGCTACAAAAGAGATTAAAAAACATTCAAGAACGCTTGAGTAAAACTAAAGAATTGGAAGTTAAAAAACTTTCCGAACTCGGTGATGATGTATTTGCTGCCTTTGACCGCGCCATGCAAGCGGTCAATGAAAAAACAAATATTTTCACAGAACTCAAGAAAAAAAAAGGGCAACTGAAGACATGGAAGATAAGTTCACTCAAAACGTTTTTTCCAATTAGTCTTCCCCATCTCATCAGCGTTCCTTTTATTTATGGCATGATTATCCCAGCCATTATTTTTCATATTGGACTTGAAATATATCACCTCGTCGCGTTTGGTCTATACAATATTCCACGTGTACGAGCTAAAGATTATTTTGTATACGACCGTGGGCGTCTCCCCTACCTCAACTGGTTTGAAAAATTTAATTGTCTGTACTGCAGTTATGTTAATAATCTCATGCGGTACGCAACTGAAATTGCAGGGCGAACCGAACGGTATTGGTGTCCTATCAAACATGCAGGACGCTTGCAAAAAACACACTCTCAATATAATACCTTTGTAGAGTATCTTGATGCAGAAGATTTCCGAAAAAAGTGGGAGAGTCTGCGAGATTTTTCTGATTTTGAAGACGGGCAAAGCGGTAAGACACAGAATCAATAACATCACTCTTCACAATACAATTGCTTCATAAAAAAGACTAGAACTTGCAAAATTTTCTTCTCTACGCTAGGATGAATACACACACATTTGTCCTATGACAAAACAAAAAAAACAGACAATTGAAGGCTTACTCGAAAAAGTACGAGAATATGCCCCACAAGCAGATCTCGATCTGATCAAGCTTGCCTACGAATTTGCCTACGATGCGCATGATGGCCAATTTCGAAAATCTGGTGAACCCTATATTATTCACCCTCTTGGTGCTGCCCACATCGTCGCTGACATGAAAATTGATCCTGTCATTATTGTAGCAACACTCCTGCATGACGTCCCAGAAGATACCGAAGTCACCCTCGATGAACTCGAAAAAAACTTTGGTCAAGAAATCAGAAAACTGGTTGAAGGAATCACAAAATTAGGAAAATTAAAATATCGAGGGGTTGAACGCTATATTGAAAATCTTCGAAAAATGTTTGTCGCCATGGCAGAGGATGTTCGCGTCATGATTATTAAATTCGCAGATCGTATTCACAATCTCTCAACACTCGATGCATTGCCACCACAAAAGAGGTATCGTATTGCTCTCGAAAGTCTGGAAATCTATGCGCCAATTGCAAACCGTCTTGGTATGGCAGACATGAAAGGACAACTCGAAGATCTTTCCTTTAAATTTGTCTATCCAAAAGAATACGAACGTACAAAGAAAATCCGAGAAGAAAAATTGGCAGGCAAAGAAAAGTTTTTAAAGCACATAGAAGATACGGCAAAAAAAGAACTAGCACTCGCGGGCGTACCAATCATGGAACTCTACGGCAGAGAAAAAAGACTCTATAGTTTTTATCAAAAATTGCTTCGGAAAGATAACCAAATTGCCAAGATTTATGATCTTGTAGCAATTCGCGTTATTGTCCCGACTGTTGCCGACTGTTATGCAGCACTCGGTATTCTTCATTATATCTGGCGTCCGATGAAAGGACGTATCAAAGATTATATTTCCCAACCAAAACCAAACGGATATAAATCTCTTCATACCACTGTCTTTACGCCGGAGGGTGAACATGTAGAATTCCAAATTCGAACACAAGAAATGCATGAAGAAGCTGAATTTGGTATTGCTGCACATTGGCACTACGATGAAAAAGGAGCACGCATGCCCAAAAAAGAAGTTGCCTGGGCAAAAGAACTCGCCGAAATTCAAAAAGACATGCTCACAAAACTCAATGATCTTGAAGAAATGAAAGTTGATTTTTTGCAATCACGTATTTTTGTCTTCACTCCAAAGGGCGATGTTATTGACCTCCCTGACGGAGCAACCCCTATAGATTTTGCATACCACATCCATACTGATGTAGGGAATAAATGTAATGGAGCAATCGTGAATGATAAAATGGTCAGTCTGGATACAGAATTAAAAAATGGAGATGTCATTGACATCATCCTTGATAAAAACAGAAAAGAACCCAATCAAGACTGGATACACTTTGTGAAAACACATACCGCAAAAGCACATATCAAAAATGCAGCCAAGAAAAAAAGAACGAGCTGGATAAAGAGTGTATTGCCGAATAAGTAGGTAGTAGGTGTTAGAGGATTAGATATAAAAAAAACGATGGCATTAGCCATCGTTTTTAAATGGAGAAAAGATTATATCCTTGTGACAAGTACCATATTTGCAATTGCATACACTACGAGTACAAACGGCAACAAGCCAAGAAAGATAACGGATGCAATGCCCCACTTTTTGCGATTTTCAACAAAGAAATATGCCAAGATTCCAATCGGACCAACAAATAACAGCAGCAATATCCAAAGCCACTTACTTTCTTTAAGATTATTTCTTGTGAGCACTTGAATAAACGCTACCAACCAAAAGACAAACATCGATAACACTGCAATCAACCCAAGAAAAGATAGAAGAAGGATTATTATGCTAAATATTGAAGTTGATGTGTCAGGAGGGATAAGTGCAGCATTTGCGGATAATTCATTCATATGAATATATTAAGAAAGCTCTTCGATGAGCCTCTTCAACTCATCTTTTGAATAGTAGGAAATTTGAATAGTTCCTTTTTCTCCTTTGCCACTAATATGCACTTTTGCACGAAGACGATCTTCGATAATTTTTTCTGCACTTGAAGAGTTCCTCTACCGAAGTAGAAAATGAAGTCGACGCCGGAAGCGTTGCCGGCGCAACCGACGTCGACTTCACAACAAAGCA
>Ga0210057_1002489_pt1 | contig 26287 bp, 31 predicted proteins | sample CryGeyCG2114_010_2_FD_183968 | JGI IMG/M metagenome (GOLD analysis project Ga0210057, IMG submission 183968) | Groundwater microbial communities from aquifer - Crystal Geyser CG10_big_fil_rev_8/21/14_0.10 (SPAdes) (version 2) | ecosystem: Environmental > Aquatic > Deep subsurface > Groundwater ...
TCCTGGCTTGCCACAATATACTCTGGAATATAATGAGTCAATTAATATGTTGAGAAATTGGGATAGGAAACTTTCTAAAGACAGCAGAGAAGCAACTTTGTATACATTTTTTGAAAAAAACTTGAAAGAAAATGTTCCAGGAATAAACCACAATTTTACATTAGAACAATTACCACAAAATATACAATATCTTGGTCTTCAATCTTTGAATGATTCAATTGTTGAATTAAAATCAATATACGGAATAACAAGCATACAAAATATTCCTAAGTGGGGGGATATTAATGTTTTTGAAATTAGCGGTTTTGATAATGGAAATAATATTGTGAAACAGCAGTATAATATGGGTCTTGGAAGTTCCCTTCATTCAATGTTTGGAGAATTTAATAATGGTGATAAAAAATTTCATAAAACAGGTGGAATATCCTCTTATTTAGTAGTGGAATTAAAAGAGCCGTCGCCAGAAGCATATGTAATGAAGCCTGTGTCACAAACTGAAAATTCAAATTCTGCGCAATATGGAACAATGCCAGAACGTTTTTCTAATGATATAGAATCCAAAGCATTTTTTACTTTAAGTGAGATAACTGCGAATCTTGACACAAGCATATCACCCAACCCATTAGAACTTAGTTTTGGAGATAATGAGAGTAATGAAAGTACAAATAATGTTACAGAAAATGATACAATTTCTCCGGTAGTTATAATAACTTCGCCTGAAAATAATAAGAATTATTCTTTGGTTGTTAATAAATTAATTTTTAATGCTAGTGATGATGTTGGGTTACAGAAATGTTGGTACAGCACAGATAAGGGGAGATATAACATAACTACTAGTTGCACTTTGTCGATTAGCTTAAATTCTGTAGAAGGAAAAAATAATTGGAGTGTTTATGCACAAGATACTTCTGGGAACATTGGAAGTGACAGCGTCACATTTTATGTTCAAACATCTCCTTCGGTGGACACAAAACCAGGGGTAATTGGGTCTATTATTAATTTTGTAAAGACCCCTGTAATTACTGGAATAGTGATTGTAGGAGTGTTATCTGTTGTTATGCTTTGGCTTATAAAAAGATTTAAAAATAAATATGAAAAAACAAGCTAAATTTATTATCTTTGATTAGAGATTTATTATTTCATAGAGAAAAGAGGATAAAATGATTTACATTCCAATTATTGGTGCAATTGCTTTGGCAGGGGCGGCTGTATTTGAAAAAATAGTTTTAAGAAAAAGAAAACTCGACATTAAGTTATATCAAACTGCAAGTTTTCTTTCAATTGCTTTAATAATGATTCCACTTATATATTTTTTCTGGAAATTGGATGTTGAAGCATTTGAATTAAAAAATATAATTATTTTTTTGCTGGTAGTTGTGTTTTCAATTATTGCGAATTTGCTGGTTTATTATTCAATAAAATGGGAAAAAGTTACAAACATCGAACCAGCTAAAATGTTTGAGCCGTTGTTTGTTATCTTTCTTGCAGTTATATTTAGTTTCTTAATCAGCGACGAATTATTCGAGAGAAACATGAAATTTATTATTCCGGCATTTATTGGAGGAGGTGCGCTTATTTTCTCGCACATAAAAAAACACCATTTGGATTTCAATAAATATTTTTTAGTTGCAGTAGTCGGAAGTTTCTTTTTTGCATTAGAACTTGTTTTGTCAAGATTAATTCTTAATTTTTATTCTCCGATTACTTTTTATTTTTTGAGATGTTCTATGATTTTTCTTATAAGCTTTGTTGTTTTTAGACCTAATTTTAAAAAATTAGACCCAAAAATAAAAAAAGAAATATTTTTTATTGGAGCAATCTGGGTTGTTTATAGAATAGTCCTTTATTACGGATACTTAAAATACGGCGTAATAGCGACGACACTTGTATTTATGCTCGGTCCGGTGTTGATTTATTTTTTTGCTTGGAAATTTTTAAAAGAAAAAATACAATGGCGGAACATTGTCGCTGCAATAATTATAATCGGAAGCGTGTTATACGCGACACTGGGGTAATTTTCATATATAATTTTAATTCTTTCCAGAGATTGAGTTTAAGATAATCTTTCTGAAATTTCTTTTTTAGAATAGTAATGTAACTATAAAGTTAAAACAATAGAAAAGTTTATAAAGTTGTAGTTTTGTAAAGGTGCATGGGTTTAATAAAAGAAATTGCAGAAGGTGTTGTGATACTTGGTGCAGCGTATGTTTTAAGCACTTCTACAGCAGATGCACAGGCAGGACAACCTCTAGATTCTACTAAAACTAAATACAATCTTTCTGAAAATTATGTTCGTTCTGAAAATTCAAAGCTTTCTGTTACACAAAATGGAGCAATCTTACAAGACACAACTACAGGCAAGTATGTTTTTCCAATAGAACTAACTCCGAATACAAAAATGGATTTAAGAGAGTATTTTGGTATTAGTTGTTTAGCTGGAAATAAAAGTGAATTTTTTGTTACAACTCCTGGAATTCTCAGAAATAATATAAATAATATTGGTGATTGTTGCATACAAACAAGAGAAGAAAAGATATTAGAAGGAATAGTGCGAGATTCAACATTTGCTGATGAATCTTGCGGAAAGACTTTGGATGATGCTTTGAAATACGACGGGGTTATCAAACCAGGAGAATTATATGACGATGGTAATTTGAAAATTCAAGACGGAATTTATGTTTTAGGTATAAAATGCCCGAGGGTTACAAAACAATTTAAATCAACTGCTCTCAAAAATAGTATTACTGTTCTTGTACATTTTTATGATAATGGAAAAAGAAAAGGCAAAGAACAAGATAAACTAAAAACAAAACCTGAAAAAAAAGAATTTGCTGATAAACCAGAAAAAAAACACCCAGAATTAAAATTAATTGCTGACGGAACTTTTGGGTTAAACAATAATGGGTTAATCGGTGCACGATTGGGAGTTCAATACGGGCGAGTTGCACTTTTAATGAATTATTCTCAGAGAGAAAACGAATTAGTTAGAGAAGTAACAGCTCCTTTATCTAATGGAAGATCTGGTTATGGAAGAGAAGATGAAACTAATCTTAGTGCACTTGGTCCTTTAGCAGAAATTCACGCAGGCCATTTTTTTGCGTGTGTAGGAACAAACTTCGGGAATCATGATTCAGAAACTTTAGAACAAATAAAATCAGAAAATGGAGAGGTTATTAAACAAAACACAAATTCAAAAGCAGAACATGAAATGTCTACAATGGGCTATGCAGGAGCAGAAATCCCCCTTGGAGATGGATTTTCTTTAAGAATTTTAGGCGGAGGAGATGATAGAAACGGAGCATTTGGAGGTGCTGGATTTAGCTACTCACTAACGCACAACAAGGATAAAAAGTAAAATGACACAGAATCAAGAATATAAATCAGTTGAGCAGGAAATCTTTGAGTTAAATAAACCATATATAAAATTTTGTGAAGGATTAATTAAAACAACTTATGGGCTGTGCGCTTCTACTTTAAGAATTCCCACAGCAATTAGAAAATTAATAAAAAAACAATCTTATTTTGTGAAAGGGGATTCTGTTGATCGTTTTGAAATATGGGGAAATATAGGGGGAGTGATTCCTTCAGTTTACTTAGTAAGTGTAGGATGTATGGAAGTTATAAAACAAACTGACTCAGGAAACTATTTACCTTTAGTAGCAGTAATTGTAACAAACCTTTTATCTTTAAGTTATGAAGGTGGAAAAAGAGGAACTTGGGAAAAACAATCAAAATTAGAAAATGAATTAAATCGGCCTATAGAAAATAAATGAATAAAATGAACACAAAAATATTTTTATTAATTTTAAGCATTTTTTTAGTTAGCAATGCAAGTGCAATTGTTGTTTATGGCGACTGGCAAGATGGAAGCCAGCATGTTATAATCACAAAAGGAGAAAGTGTTGATTTTAGTGCTGATTTTTTCAGTATGAATCCACCTATGACAATAAACATAAAAATGTATAATTCAAATGACAATTTAATTCATTCTTTTGAAAACAACAAAATTGTAAATGGAAATTCTTATTATAACACATATACAATAACAGAAAATATTTATGATATAACTGGAAATTTCGAATTAATTTTGCAAGGTCAAGATAGTGTTAATTCAGATAGTCACACCTTAATTTTAACAGTAAATCCAGTACAAGAAAATCATCCTCCTGTTGCTTATGATTCAACTTCTTCAACAAACGAAGACACAAATGTTCAGGTAACAATGTCAGCTTCAGACCCAGATGAAGATGAGCTAGATTATATAATCACAGATGCTCCTAATCACGGGGCATTGTCAGGAAACGGACAAACAAGAACTTACATTCCAAACGCAAACTGGTACGGAACAGATTCTTTTAAATTCAAAGTTTACGACGGAGAATATTACAGCAATGAAGCAACAGTTACAATAAATGTTATTGAAGTTCCAGAAGAAAATCATCCTCCTGTTATAACTTCAACACCAGTTACGCAAGTCAATGAAGGTGCTAATTATGTTTATGATGTAGATGCAGAAGATGAAGACAATGATGATTTATATTACTCTTTAACTCAAGCACCATCGTGGCTTTCAATAAATTCTCAAACAGGAAAAATAACAGGGACAGCACCTTTAGTTTCACAAAACACAGATTATTCAGTTTCTGTAAAAGTTTCAGACAACTCAGATTTTGATACTCAGGATTATGTTTTAACTGTTAAAAATATCAATGGCCAAGACACAACTCCTCCCCAAGTTGAAATATTATATCCTCATGATGGAGCAATTTATGAGCAAGTAACTCAAATGACTTACAGAGCAACAGATGAATCTGGATTAGAAAAATGCTGGTATACAACTGACGGTCACACAAACATTGACACTCCATGTAATTCTTTAATTGGAATAAATGCTCATGCAGGAACAAATACATGGAAAGTTTATGCAAAAGATATTTACGGAAATATCGGAAGCGACAGCGTCACATTTTATGTTGAGCAGGGACAAGGAGACATAACTCCTCCTGAAATAACAATAATCTCTCCTCAAAACAAAGAATACGATGTTTCAGACATCTTATTCAAAATAAGAACAAATGAATATGCAACAGCATGGTTTAAATTAGACAACGGCACAAGCATTTCAATGGACACAGAGGATAATTTCCTTTTTGAAAAAATTAAAAATGTCAACGACGGAGAACACGAAGTTATTTTCTATGCAAAAGATTCAGCGGGAAACATTGGAACAAAAAGCATAGAATTCTCAGTTGATACAGAAGAAAATGACAACGGAGATGGAGACCACGGACCAAGAGAAATTCCAGAAGATGAATTTGGCAAGGCAAAATACCTAAGCCAGTTTGTTCAGCCAAGATTTATTTCTGAAGAAGCACAAGAAAAAACAATTGTTGGTGAAGATGAAAAAAAATTAAGCGGAAATTTGTTTTTCTGGCTCTTAATTTTAATTTTAATTTTAGCAATATTTATAATTCTTGCTTTGATTATGAGATATAGGAGATAGAGATGAGGGTATCAAATAGAAAAAAAAGAGAAATACAACAACCAAAAATTAATTCAGAAGAAATTTATAATGCTTTAATGAATAGTTTTGATAAAATGGAAAAAGAAAACGTTGATAGAGTAATTCTTAGATTAGATGAATCAGAACCCGACACAAAGGTGCTTGAACTTTTTTTGAATCAAAAAAGGAGTAATACAAATTCTTATGATCCATTTGAAATGCTTGGAAAAGCAGAGCAAAAAATGATTACGGATAGGAAAAGCTATAGGGTTGTTGCTTTAGTAAGAGATAATGTTGGTGGAATTGCAAAAGATCCAATGAAATATATTGAAGAATATCAAAGAACACATCTACCAAAATTGGAACCAGATTCACATTTAAATTATTGGACTCAAGGTAGTATTTATCCAGGTGAAACCATTAAAGAATTCGCTGAAAATGCAGCAGAAAGTGGTTGTTTGACTCCAAGTGATATAGAACAAATAGTAATACAAGGAATTCAAGAGTTTCACAAAATAAAAGAAAGATTAAATAGAAAATGAAAAAATTAATTGATTTTATAAATGACAATGTTTTTCCTTTTGGCTTGGGTGTTGCTCTCACTATTACCCTTAGTGCTATGTTTCTTGATTTAGATTTATCAAAGAGACCACCAACAAAAATCCAAGAAGATTTAAATAACGACGGTCTCGCAGATGTTTTTTTCTTAGACAAAAAAGGATATTATGATGAAGCATTTATTCAACTGCCAGATTCAACTTACGATAGATGTAAAATAATAGAAAGAGAAGGTTATGTAAATTATGTATCAATGAAAGATAGCACAACATATTCCCAAAGTGGTTTGACAACTAAAGGACTAAAAGTATTAAGAGGGGGAGAAATTGAAAGATAAAAATTCCTTTTTCTATTTCGAAAAGTATATAAATTAGAACAGACTAAAAATAAAATGGAAGATGTATGTATAAATAAAAAGGCAATAGCAGATTTGGCAAGATTGACAAATGAAATCAATGATAGAGTTGAATCTCTTGAACTAATGAGCGACGAAAAATTTATGACTTCTTTAAAAAAATCAAAAGAGCAAGTGAAAAAAAAGGAATTCGCAGATTGGAATGCCTTATAAAATTCTTCCCACAAAAGAGTTTGAAAAAGATTTTAGAAAAATAGATTCTTTTATGCAAGAAAGAATTAAAAAGAAAATTGAAGAAGTTGCAAAAAATCCGACAAGATGCAAACATTTGCATTATGATTTAGCAGGAAGCTGCAGATTATGGGTCGGCAAGTTAAGAATTATTTTTTCTTACAGCACAGAAAAACAAGAGATTTATCTTGAAAAGATAGTTTTGGGACATAGGTATTGAAAGTAAGAATAAATAATATTAATTCTATTTGCTTGTAATTTGCGCTCACAAGTTCGCGATATTAATAAAAAATATTTAACCAACTTTATATTAATTTCTACTAATATTCGAGCGACTTTGGAGTGAGAGATTTATTTTTTGTTAAGAGATAATCCTTATTTTCCCATCAATATTCCCCTTCCATTCCAGGAGGCATTCTGCCCATATCTCTCATTCCGCCTTTGTTTTCTGAAGCAATAACATCATCGATTCTTAAAATCATAATCGCAACTTCGCTTGCAGAATTAATTGCCTGGGTTTTTATTTTCAATGGTTCTATTATTTTTATCTTTTGTGTTGATCCTTCAAAAGGGCTTGCTTCTAAAACATTTTCAATTTTATTTATAAATAAATTTAGCCCTGCATTAATTTCTCCAAAATCGTGCCGTGATTTCAATTCAGTTAAAACGTCAATTGGGTCAATTCCAGCATTTTCAGCAAGTGTCGTCGGAATAAATTCTAAAGCAGAAGCGAACTCTTCTACAGCAAGTTGCTCTCTTCCGCTTAATGACTGGCCGAATTCACGTAATCTTCTTGCAAGTTCAATTTCAACAGCACCTCCCCCAGGAACAAATAATCCGGATTTTAGTGTGCAGACAACATCTCCTAATCCGTCTTTCAAAGCTCTTTCAATTTCATCAATAACATGTTCTGTTCCGCCATGAATTAAAATAGTCAGGGCTTTTGGATTTTTACATCCGCGAACATAAGTCAGAAGGTCTTCTCCGTGTTTAACTTCCTCAACAATTTGTGCATATCCTAAATCCAAAGAATTAAACTCATTTAAGTTGCTTACTATTCTTCCTTTTGTTGCTTTTGAAAGTTTTTCCATATCACTTTTTGCAACCCGCCTGCATGCATATATTCCTTCTTTAGATAACAAATATTGTGCGAAATCATCAATTCCTTTTTGGCAAAAAACAACATTTGCTCCGCACATTTTAATTTTATTAATCATATTCTTGATGAATGTTTCTTCTTGTGTCAAGAAACTCTGCAATTGTTCTGGAGAAGAAATAGAAACTTTTGTATCTATTTCAGGATTTTTCCATTCTAAAGGAAAATCAATTAAAGCAATTTTTGCATTTTCTACTCTTTGAGGCATATCGTGTGAAGTTTTTTCTTTATCTAAAACAATTCCAGAAATTAATTCAGTATCTTCAATTCCATCGCCTTTTGATTTTTCTATTTTTATATCATTTAAATTTACTTTATTGTTTTCTTCCACTTGTTTTACTGCTCTGACAATTATTTCTGCAAATTTTTCTTTTGAATCTTCAGCACCCTTGCCTGTCATTGCGGTCATTGCGATTTGTTTTAAAGTTTCCTCGTCGTTAGAAGTAATTTTGAGTGCAATTTGTTTCAAAATTTCCTGGGATTTTTCAGCTGCGATTCTGTAGCCTTTGGTAATTATTGTAGGGTGGATTTTTTTGTCTAAAAGTTTTTCAGCATTTTCTAAAAGCTTTCCTGCAATCATAACTGCAGTTGTTGTGCCGTCACCGACTTCTGATTCTTGTGTTTTTGCAATTTCAACCATCATTTTTGCAGCAGGATGTTCTATTCGCATTTCATCTAGAATTGTAACCCCGTCATTTGTAACAATGATCTCATTTGTCGGAGAAACAAGCATTTTGTCCATACCTTTTGGACCCAAAGTGGTTTTTACAACTTCTGCAACCATTCTTGCTGCAAAAATATTATTCCTTTGGGCGTCCTTTCCCATAATTCTTTGGATGTCTTCAGGCATTATAATAACTGGTTTGTCTGTCATAATAGTCTTTCTTAGTCTAGCTTTTTAAAAATTATTGTGCTTGATTATCTTTTGCTTAGGGGGTTTGTTCGCGACCAAGTTAAATTTAAATACTAATATGAAATTATATTCATATGAAAAATTGCTCGAATGAAATTTGCATGGGTTTTTTTAGAAATTTTTCTAACCCATTAAAACTAAAAATTATTCTCGCATTAAAAGAAAAACCAGGTTCAGTTGGCGAACTTTCGAAGAAAGTCGGAGTAGAACAGAGCACGCTTTCACATGCTCTTTCAATGTTAAATCATTGTAGTATTGTTACAGCTAAACAAAAAGGAAAACAGAGAATTTATTTTTTGAATAAAAGAACAATTCTCCCAATGTTAAACTCTTTTAAAAAACATAAAGAGGAATGTTGCGAAAAATGAAAAAAATATATTTTGATAATGCAGCGACGACAAAAGTTGATGAAAAAGTTGTAGAAGCAATGATGCCGTATTTTATTGAGAAATATGGGAATGCATCGTCGCAACATTTTGCTGGGCAAGAAGCAAGGCAGGCGTTTGAAGAAAGCAGAAAAATAATTGCTGGTGCAATTAATGGAAAAGCTCGTGATTTAATTTTTACATCTGGTGGAACGGAATCAAACAATCTGGTTTTGAAAGGGCTCTTTTTTGCAAATTATCCTGAAAAGAATCATATTATCACGACGAAAATTGAGCATGATTGTGTTTTAAATGCATGCAAATGGCTTGAAAAACAGGGCGCACAAGTAACTTACTTGGAGGTTAACAGAGAAGGTTTTGTTAATGTAGAAGATATTAAAAAAACAATAACTAAAAAAACTTTTTTGGTTTCAATTATTCATGCTAATAATGAAATTGGAACAATTCAAAGTTTAGAAGAGATAGGCAGAGTTTGCAAGGAGAAAGGAATTTTATTTCATACAGATGCGTGCCAGAGTTTTACTAAAGTTCCGATTGATGTTAAAAAAATGAATCTTGATTTAGTAACTTTGAATTCTCATAAAATTCACGGGCCAAAAGGAGTTGGTGCTCTTTATATTCGAGAAGGAATCAAGATAAATCCTTTATTTCATGGAGGGGGGCACGAGAAAAATTTAAGAAGCGGGACTGAAAATGTTTCTGGTGTTGTCGGGTTTGCAAAAGCAGTTGAAGTTTCCAGTTTTAAAGATGTTAAAAGAATGAGTGAATTGAGAGATAAACTTATCGACGGGATTTTAAAAATTAAAAATACTCTTTTGAATGGTCCTAGAGAAAATAGGCTTTGTAATAATATTAATGTTTCTTTTAATGATGTGGAGGGTGAAGCAATAGGAGGTTATTTGGAGCAGAAAGGAATTTGCACATCGACGGGCTCGGCATGTGCCTCGCATTCTTTGGAAACAAGTCATGTTTTGAAGGCAATTGGTTTAAATTCTTTGCAAGCAAATAGCTCAATAAGGATTAGTCTCAGCAAATTTACAACACAAGAAGAGGCAGATTATTTTTTAGATGTTCTCCCGAAAATTATTGAAAAACTTAGAAGGTTTTCACCGTTAGTAAAATGAAAAAAATAAAAATAACAAAAAAAACGACTATTAGTGAAGCTCTTAAAATTAATGATAGGTCTTCTGAAATTTTATTTGAGGCAGGATTGGGATGTGTAGGCTGTTCTATGACAATATTTGAAACAATTGAAGATGGTTGTTTGGGGCATGGAATGAGTAAAAAAGAAATTGATGAATTAATTAAAAAATTGAACTAATAAAATGGCAGTGAATTATTCAAAAAAGGTTATTGAAAATTTTACAAACCCGAAGAATATGGGCGAAATAAAAAATGCCGACGGAATTGGAAAGATTGGAAATCCTGTGTGTGGTGATGTTATGTGTTTTTATATTAAAGTTAAGAGAAAAGGAAAAAAAGAAATTATAAAAGACGCAAAATTTAAGACTTTTGGATGCGCAGCAGCTATTGCGACTTCATCTATTGTTACTCAATTGGCAAAAAACAAAACTTTAGAGGAAGCTGAAAAGATTACTCTACGCGAGGTATCTGATTCTCTTAATGGTTTGCCGTCGATAAAAATGCATTGCGGGAGTATGGCTTCAAAAGCGCTGAGATTAGCTATCGAAGATTATAGAAATAAAAATAAGTAAGATTTTTAAAAGAGAGAGTTTATAGATTTGTGAGGTGAAAGCATAAATTAATTTATTTTGTTTCATCTCTATAAAAAATGAAAGACAGAATTGGACAAATTGAAAGAATTATTCTTAAAATAGCGATAGAAATTGCAAAATCTGGAGAGGGAGCATTATTTGTAATTGGTGAAGATATAAAATATGAAAAATTAATAAAGCAAAAATTTACTAAATTTAAAATATTTGATAATGGTGCGGAAAAAATCTTGAAAGGTTTGGCAGTTATCGATGGTGCGGTGATTATTAATCGGAAAGGGCAACTTATTGATTATGGAGTTATGATAAAAAAAACCTCACCTTTTTTAGGTTATGGAACTAGACATTCTGCAGCAATGACTGCATCAAAAAATGGGAATATTTCAGTTCTTGCGTCAGAAGAAGAAAGAAAAGTTAAAGTTTTTAAAAATGGGAAATATATGATGCAAATTGATGCACTTCACAAAAATGTTGAAAAACAAGTTTCAACTGTTTCAAAAATTTTAGAAAGCACAGGCGCTGGTGTTCTTGGAACAATTGGTGCAGCTACTTTGGCTCCGACTTTAGGTTTTGCTTTAATTCCCGGAATAATCATTTTTGGTGGTAGTTATTATGCTCTCAAAGTTTTTATTGATAAATATAAAAAATAATTTTGGGTTTTGTAATTCTTGTTCAATGATTATAAACATTTAAATATCTCCTTTTTTTAAGATGCCTAGAAAATACAACTTATTGTGATTAGTTCCTATAAAAGATACAATATCTTGTATCTTATCAAAAGATGGAATGTGTTTATTGCTCAAGCACAAAAACAAAAGTCACAAATAAAAGAGACCTTCCTGATGGAATAAGGAGAAGAAGAGAGTGTTTGAAATGCAAAAAGAGGTTTACAACATTTGAAAAGATTGTCAGGAATGATTTTTTTGTAATAAAAAAAAATAATACTCGTGAAAAATTTGACAGAGCAAAACTCGAGAATGGAATTGATAGAGCATTTGAAAAAAGACCCATTTCAAAAGAAAAAATTGATAAAATGATTAATGAAATTGATGAACAACTAAGGAAAAAAGGAAAAAAGGAAATTAGAAGTTCTGTGATAGGTGAGTTAGTTATGAAAAAATTAAAAAGAATAGATAATGTGGCATATATCAGGTTTGCATCAGTTTACAGAGATTTTCAGGATATAAATGATTTTAAAAAAGAGATGAGGGAATTGTAAGATGGCAGTGACTTTGGAAGCTAAATTTGAACCAAGATATCAAAAAATTCTTCCGAGCGAAAATTCTAAACAATATTCTCCTATTGAACGAAATTCTTTTGACAGAGAGCGGCATATTTTTGTAGAAGATGCAATTTCTTTGGTTGAATTTCAAGATAATTTAGACTCAGCCAAATTGAAAAATGTTATCCAGAAAGGAGAAATTGCGGTTTATGAAATTCGAGGGAGGCAATATTTAGACAGACTTGACATTGGTAGAGTTTATCATAATCAATCTGAAAAAACTGGATTAACTGTTGAAAGATATTTTACAACTCTTGGAGAAGATCCTTTTTCTTCTGTAAAATATACTCTGAGACATTTGGAAATTAAGGATTTTAAAACTGGCGGGGTTACATTCAGTATCGACGGTGCAGAGATTCCAGAATGGATGAATGATACTGACGCATCAATTGTTGCAGGGAAATATTTCTTCAAACCAAGAAAGCCCAAGTGGAAGGAAAAACTAAGGCAGATAATTGGTGAAGATCATGAGTATTCCTTAAAACAACTCAATAAAAGAGTTGCAGATTTTTTTGCAGATGAAGGATGGAGAATTGGATATTTTAAAACAGAAACAGACAGGGAAAATTTCAGGAATGAATTATGTTTCTTACAGATAAATGGAATGGGGGCTTTTAATTCTCCAACTCAATTTAATGCTGGTCTGTTTAATTCATACGGAATTCCCGGAAGCCAGGGAATAAATTTTTACAGGGATTCTCAAACAGGAGAAATAAAAAAGGTTCTGAATGGAGAATATATCCATCCTCAATTGCATGCCTGTTTCATCAAAGGACCCAATGATGATCTTGAGAGCATTGCCAAAAATGTACTGGATGAAATATCAATTTTTGCATCTGGTTCTGGGATCGGGCACGATATCGGAAAATTGAGAGGAGAAGGAGAGGATTTGTCTGGTGGCGGAAAAGCGTCTGGACCAAATAGTTTCTTTAAAATTTATGATAGGGTTGCCGGGGCTATAAAATCCGGCGGGAAAACAAGAAGAGCAGCAAGAATGACCACAATGAGATATCACCATCCAGATATTATGGATTTCATAAGTATGAAAGTTCGGGAAGACAAAAAAGCTTTGATATTAATGCAAAATGGTTTCAGCGCGGGGATGGATGGAGAAGCTTACACAACAGTTGCATTTCAGAATACCAATTTTTCTGTTAGGCTAGATGATGAATTTTTTGAGACTCTTGAAAAAGGAGGAGAAATTCAAACATATAGTGTTAATAGTGGTGAACCTGCAAAAAGAATTTCTGCAGAACAAATGCTGAAAGAAATTTCTTTTGGGAGCTGGAGAATTGGAGATCCTGCTGTTCAGTATGAATCAAAAATTCAGGAAATGCACACTGCGAAAAATTCAGGAAGACAAAATTCAACTAATCCTTGTTCTGAATATTTATTTGTAGATGACACTGCATGCAGTTTATTTTCACTTAGGCTTACAGCTTTCATGAATGATGATGGCACATTTAATATTACTGATTTCAAAAAAAGTTTAAGAATTTTCACAATAGCTCAGAATATTGCAAATGAAGCTGCTTCATATCCTGTTAAAGAAGTTGCACTAGTGAGCTCAGAATTTGGAACAATTGGTGGAGGTTATGCTGATTTAGGTTCATTATTAATGAGAAATGGTATTCCTTATGATTCTGAAAAAGGTCGTGCAATTGCAGGCGCCATAACTGCTTTACTAACTGGGACTGTTTACGAAACTTCTGCTGAAATTGCAGAAGCTCTTGGCCCATTTGTGCATTATGAGTTTAACAGAAGACCAATGCTAGAAGTAATGCAGAAACATAGACAAAATTTGGAAGAGGTCTTATGGGAAAAAGTTGAAGATGATGAATTGAAAAATGCAGCCTATGATTCCTGGCAAAAGGTTATTGAAAAAGGAGAAAAATTTGGATATAGAAATGCACAAGCAACAGTTCTTGCTCCGACTGGAACTATTTCCTATCTTATGGGTTGCAGTACAACTGGGGTTGAACCTGCAATGTCACTTAGCATTATAAAAAATCTTGCAGGAGGAGGAAATATTGTAATTGCAAATAAAGATGTAGAGATTGCTCTTAGAAATTTAGGATATGAACCAGAGCAGATTGAAGACATTTCAAAATTTATTGGGAAAAGAAATACAATAAGAGATGCTCCTCATGTAAATCCTGAGCATTGTCCAATTTTTGATACTGCATTTGGAAATGTCAAAGGAGAAGGAAGTATAGAATTTAAGGGTCATGTAAGAATGCTTGCTACTACTCAACCTTTTATTTCAGGAGCAATTTCAAAGACTAATAATCTTCCTGAAAGCGCAACAGTGAGAGATATTTATGAGGGGTATCTTTTAGGTTATGACTTGGGTCTGAAAGCAATGTCAATTTTTAGAAATAACAGCAAACCAATTGCTGCAGTTGATTTTGGAGGTAAAATTTATAAGAAATTGGGAAGAGGAGAAAAAGAAGATTTGCCAGGAAGAAGAAAAGCATTTGAGTGGGAAGTTCAGATTGGAGAGACTCCTTTTCACATTGTAGTAAGTGAATATCCTGATGGTCGCCCAGGCCAGGTAACTTTCTTAAGTTATAAAGCAGGATCTACAATGAAAGCGTTATTAGAAACCCATGGAATTATGGCATCAAAATCCTTGAAAAGAGGAGTTGAGTTGGAAAATGTTGTTGAGAGCTGGTTAGGACAACAATTTGAACCAAATGGAATAGTGTGGGGGCATCCTTACATTAAAACTGCGCATTCTGCTCTTGATCTTGCAGCAAGATTATTAAGATTAGAATACTTAGAAGATCTCGAGATGGTTGAACCAGAATTACGAGAAGGAGTTCAATTAAAAAATTTAAGAGGTGCAGAAAATGGAGCTTTCAGAACTTATCGTAGAATGAAAATTAATGAATGGAGCTTTGAGGATGTAATGAAAGATGCAGAGACAGGCGGATTTGTTGGAAGTAATAAAGAAATTAATAGTAATGGCGACGGAAATGGAAACAGGGAAAATTCCAGGGGAGTAATCTGCACCACCTGTGGTAATTTAATGGGGCAGACAGGACCAAATTGTTTTTCGTGTGGTAATTGCGGGGAGAAATCCGGTGGCTGTGGAGCCTGAGATATGTCAAAATCAGATCAGAAAATAATTGTTGTGAACAAAAATGTTCTTTTTGAAAATGGAAATTACTTTGAAGGGTTTAGATTTGCAAATGAAATTAATTATGAATCAATAATCTTGGAAAATATGGAAATTATGAGAAGAGGTTCTACAAGTGAGCCGGTAAATCATCTTCTTGGAAATGCTGAAATGAATTATTTTTTTAAACAACCAATAGGGTATGCTGTTGTTGCAAATTTATCTCGTGGAAAAGTTTTTGCATATCAGCGTTCTTCAAATGATAAAGAGTATAGAGAAAAAAGATTGCAGGGAAAGTGGTCTTGGGGTTTTGGAGGGCATATTGAACCTTTTGATATTGAAAATGGAAATCCTATAAGAGAAAGTATGTTGAGAGAAGTAACCCGCGAAGAGTTAGAAATAAATGGGAAAATAAGTTCTTTGAATATTCTTGGATATATCAATGATGATGCTCAAAGAGATGAAGATACAAAAGTTGGGCGAGTTAGTATTGGAAGAGTTCATTTTGGGATTTTGTATCTCCTTGACACAGATTCAATAGAAGTTAAACCTAATAAAGAAGCAACAATTGTCGTTGCAAAAACAATTTCTGAGCTGGAAGAATTATGTTTGACTTCTGGTGTTGAGGTTGAAGAATGGTCAAGAATTGCTTTGCAACCTTTGAAAAAATATTTTAATTATGTTTAACATGCATTGTTGCGTTGTCGGGACTTGCAGTAAACTTCTCTAAAGTTTTATATTTATAGCGGAAGATAATACCCAACAACTGCTATCACAATTCCAATTTTTACAGAGTAAATAATTATTTGCCACGCCTTTTTTCTGTCTTTTGCGCGAAATTCTGTTTTTTTCACTAAGTCAGTTTTACCAATATCGCCAAAATTGAAAAGTGATGCAAAACCAAAGTAAGCGCAGAAGTGCATATATGCCTGCAAGAAACCAACTGCAGAAATCATTGCTGGGAAAAACAGCGTAAACCTCCAAACGTGAGGAGCATCAAACCAGATAAATAATACCCAAATCACAATAGTTGTTATAATTCCAATCCATCCCGCCTGTTTTCTTTTTTTTATTTCATCTATTCCAATATTACAAACTCCTGCTTCATATTTTATTTCTTCTTTCATAACTTTATACCCCATTTTTTAACCCAATAATCTAATTTTTTAAAACCTATAATCAATTCTTTTCCTGCAGGGGTTAATGAATATTCAACTCTCGGGGGAATTTCACGAAATACTTCCTTTTTTACAATTTTTGCTTTTTCTAATTCCTTAAGTCTTTTTGATAATGTTCTTGAACTTATAGGAAGTGTATTCTTAATAATCTCGTTAAACCTCATATTTTTTCTATCATACAAATTTCTTAATATAATCAACATCCACTTTCTGCTTAATACTTGCATTATTCCGGTTGATATACACTTCTCTTTCATTTTACTTTACTTAAGGATACTAACATATTTATAAATGATTAAATATTCAATAAGTAAAGTATTAATACTTTAATAAAGTTATTGAAAGAAAACATGAATAATAAATATACAAAACTCCCAGATGAGAAGGAATTAAAGGAAACAACCGACGCAATTAGTTCAAGAGGGATAAAAGTTATCATTGTAAAAAATAAAGAGGAAGCTTTAATTAAAATTAAAGAATTAATCCCAAAAGGATCTGAAGTTGCTAATGGTTCTTCAACCACTTTAAACGAAATTGGTTTCGTGGACTACTTGAAATCAGGGGGTCATGGTTGGAAAAACTTGCATGAAGAGATTCTAAAAGAGAATGATGTAGCAAAACAAATGGATTTAAGAAGAAAATCTGTAACCGCTGAATATTTCTTAGGAAGTGTGAATGCCATTGCTAAAACTGGGGAATTAGTGGCATGCGACGCTTCTGGTTCAAGGGTTACGGCATATCCTTTTGCTGCAAAGAATCTTATTTTGGTAGCTGGAGAGCAAAAAATTACCTCTAATTTAGATGAAGCTATAAAGCGTGTTAGAGAATATGTTTATCCATTTGAGAATGAAAGAGCTCAAGAAGCTTACGGAATGAACAGCACAACAGGCAAATGGGTTATAATTGAAAGAGAAGTCATCCCGAATAGAACCACGCTAATTTTAGTAAAAGAAAAATTAGGCTTTTAGACAAAATGGCAATCATACCAACTTCAGGATTAGAAAATTATGCTTTATTGTTGTTAAGAATTTTTATTGGGTGGATTTTTATTTATCATGGTTGGCCTAAATTAGTCGGGGGAAAAAAGATGGCTTCTCAAATGGGCAAACCAAAAATGGGTGGATTTTTAACTTTCTTAGGCTTTGCTGAGATTCTTGGGGGTCTAACAACCTTAATAGGTTTGTTAACTCAATTAGCTAATATTGGCTTTGTAATCGTTATGGTTGGAGCAATTACAACAAAGATAACACAAATGAAAGTTAAATTTTCATCTCATGAAACAACTGGATGGGAATTTGATTTTATATTACTAGGTGTTGCTATTGCTCTAATAATTTTTGGGGCGGGCAGTATTTCAATTGATGCCATGCTAAAATTCTGGCCATAACTTGTAGGTTGTTATTCTCCTATACAAATTATGCTTTACTCATCTTAATCAAATCCAACCATCTATTCTTTCCTAACTCTAAATTAGGGATAGCTAACTCATAAGGACGGCAATCTATTCCTTGATGTTTTCTTATGAAGTTGTAATAAATCTCATAACCTTTCATGATTGCAGACGCAGATTCCATACAACCATGAAAGCCTCTCATGACTTTTGTTCTTTCTCGTATACTATTATGCAGCCTTTCTATTGGATGATTAAAACCTCTTTCAGAAGCTATAACAACATTATGAACAATCGGACTTTTGTGATTCCAATGGGTTTTCAATCCAAAAGATTTCTTTAACATTTTTGGATAACCCCTTAATCCATCTGTTGTGATAATTCTAACTTGCTGTCCTGTTGCAAATTTTCCTCTTTTCAAAACTTTAACCATGCTACCTATTGTTCTGCTTCTCATGTAACCAGAAGAAACCATAAAACGAGTTGTTGTGTCCATCACATCAACAAACCAGTTCTGTTCTCTGCCTTTCTGAAATTTACTTATTCTTCTATGATATTCCATCTCATCACTTTGTAACTCAATACCAGATTTGATTTGTAAATTATCGGTAAGTTTACTAATCATCATAGAATACTTTACAATCCAACGATATGCAGTAGAATAATGACAATTTTTAGGATAAAATGCTTTTAGATGCTCTTGAATTTTCCTAAAAGACATCCCATTATAATACAAATCCATGCAAAGAGTTATTTTCTTCTCATGGTTTTTCATCTTCCAAAAACCATCGTCAATAGAAAATCTTTTATCACAATCTTTACATCCAAATCTCTGAACGTTATCTCTATGCTCTGTTTTTCTTATCCCTCTCTTAATAACATTGTTAGAACTACAAAAGATACAAGAAACTTTTTTATACTTCTTTTCTATTATTTTCTTGGATTTCATTTGTTTAGCGACGTTTGGAATCTGGGGTTCTTCGGAACCCCTCTTACTTTATTTAGTATCACTATATAAAGTAATACTTCTATATAAATGTTTCGGTTGTGAAGTAACTACTAACAAAGTAATACTATAAATAGTAAGATTTATATAATACAAAAGATGAATAATCTTATGCCAGAAGTAGAAATTAAAGTTAAAGGATACAAATGTAATAATTGTGGATATGAATGGTTACCCCGTTCAAAAAAAGAAAAACCATTAATTTGTCCTAAATGTAAATCTGCAAGATGGGATAAACCACCAAGAAGGAAAACTTAATTTTTTCACTTACCTAAGTCCCGTAGATGCAACAATGTATGTTTAACAAAAAACATTTAAACCCTCTTTCTATGTTTTTTTATGAAAAAAACAGGGATTTTGATTTTAGTTATGATTTTATTAGTGTTAACTGGAGTTTTTTTAGTTAGACTTTTAAGTGAAAATGTTACTGGGGCTGCAATTTCAAATTCCAGATATTCTTATACAAAAGCAATATGTGAGGGAAATTCGTGTGTTGATTATGAAGTTGTCTGCAACGGCGACAAACTTGTTGGCATGAAACCTGTAACAGGAGCAGTTATTTTTCCGTCTGATTGGGAAGACCCACGAGATGAAGAAATGAAAAACAAGTTGTGCGGGTGAAAATTATTTTTTATGAGAGTTTGAATAAAAGTAATTGTTCTGGAGCTTTACATAACGATAATTTAATAAATGTAACACAATTAACACTATCAATATGAAATCAGCCATATTTATGGACGGAGAAAAATTTACAGAAACCGATTTTAATAGAGAAGAAGATTTTGAAAATCTTGTTATTGAAAAATCAAAAACATTGTTTGGCTCTAATGTGATTTATTTCAATCTCAAAAATAAAATAAAATCACAATCATTAGGCAACTCTATCCCAGATGGTTTTCTTTTTGATTTTAAAGATAAAGAAAATCCTGAGTTTTATATTGTTGAAGTTGAGTTAGCTAAACATGATTTTTTCAAACATATTTTTCCTCAAATAACTAAATTTTTTGCATTCTTTAAGAATTCTAAGAGCAGAAGTGAATTAGTTGAAACATTATTTAATTATATAAAGTTAACTCCCGGATTAGAGCAAGAATTCAAAAATTATCTAGGAAAAGGAGAGATTTACAAAGCATTAAAGGAAATAATTGAAAATAGCCAACATATACTTATTGTAATAGACGAGAATAAACCAGAATTTCAAGAAATAATGGAAACTTATACAGATACATGGGATAAAATGGTTAAAATAGAAATTCTTAAGCAGTATACTGCTAATAAGAGAATCATTTTTACACTTAATCCGGATTTTGAGGATATTGAATTAGTTGAATCATTAGCTCAAGAAGAATCAGAGGAAAAATATACTGAAAATTTTCATCTTGAAGATATAAGTGAAGATATACAAAAAGTTTATCAAATTATAAAAGAGAATATATTAAAATTAGATTCTAACATTAAGATTAATCCTCAAAAATATTATATCTCTTTGAGGGATAAAAAGAATTTTACATATTTGAGTTTTAGAAAGAAGAAAATTAAAATTGCAGTAATGTTGCCTTTTGAGATAGGAGAGAAAATGATCAATCATCATAAATTAAGACAATTTACTGAAGGAATACAAAAGTTTTATGGCTCCCCTTCATTTGAAGTAACTGTAGAAAATCAAAGTAGTATTGAGGAAATTTTAAGTCTTTTAAAAGAGGCGTATAATCATCAGGCCAAATAAAAATACCTTCAAAATGCTTTACCTTTTTCCTCTCCGCCAACCAATTATCTTATTAAAAACCAACTAATTATTTCTTCTTTTTAGAAACCCATCTGACTTTTCTTCTTTTCATTAACATATTCTTCCTGCATTTTGACGAGCATAAATAATTTACTATTCCGTCGTTTTTAACAAGAGAAAGACCTTTATGAACATCATACACTTTCTTGCAATAAACACATTTAGGCATGCGAGAACACCCCTTGCTTTTCTCTCTTTTCTACATAAAAAAGATAAGAGTTGTTAACTTCGTCGAAAGAACAATCAATAGTATGGTCGGGATATAAACTTCTTTGAGCATACTCAAGAGCAAGACTTGAAACATCTTCCCTTGAAATAAGAAAAAAATCAAAATCTCTTACTTTACTAAACAAAGCTTCCAATTCAAAACTTTCTATTTCATTCTCGTGTTCCCAACCAGCAGCAAATTCTCTCTTCCCAAATTCATATAATAAATTTGCCATTTAAGCATAACTCCCCTTTGTAACACTTGATTTAATTCTTCTTGCTTCTATTTCAGTTTCTCTTAACATTAAAGTGTCTCCAATTCTTACAGGCCCTCTTACATTTCTTCGCATTACTCTTCCTTGATTTCTTCCCTCGTGAACAGTGCATTTTACTTGGGTAATTTCCCCTCTAAAACCAGTTCTTCCAATTATTTCATTTACAGTTGCAGTAACTACTTCTGTTGTTAATATTCTATCACTTCCTTTTGTACCAGTTTGTTTTTGCTGTTGTTGAGGTTTTTGCTGTTTAGCCATTTGAGATTTGCGGTTTTTTATTTATATGAATTGTAAAAATTATTTGATGCTTTCAATATCTTTTCCAGCTTCTCCAGGTTCAATAACTACAATAGAAGAAGCTGCAACAGGCAGACCTGCTGCAATACCCAATTTTTGTTTGCTGTCCACATCTACACATTTTATTTTTTTATCTTTGCACAAAATTGGGATGTGCTGAATAATTTCTTTAGGTTCAACATCAACAGCATAAACAACAAGCTTTGCAGTGCCTCTTTCAATTGCTTTTGTAACTTCGTTTGTTCCTTTCTCAATTTTTCCTGTTTTTCTTGCTCTTTCAATTAAATTATAGATGTCCATTTTATATTGAGGATTAGTATCCTCGCATTTAGTTCATCGGATAAAACAAAGAAATAAAGTTGGTTTAAAAATGTTTTTATTGTTGATAGTAGATGAAAATAGATGATAAGCTTCAATAAACTTTAAAATCTTTTGTTTCTAGTTATAAAAATGTATAAAAAGTATTTAGTCATAGCAAGCAAAAAAGATATAGCAGGGATGAACATTACAACAAATTTAGCGCAATTTCGGGCAAGCCCCTTGAATTCGTCGTTTGGAGAGAAGCCTAATTTTGATTTTTACTTTGTCGAAGAAGAAATTATTTTTACTAAAAATTTAAATTTAGAAAAAATAAATCAGTATGACTTTGTGATTTTTGTGTCGAGACATCAATCAGAGAAAAAAGAAAAAACTCTTTCAATTCACGCCCCTGGAAATTTTAGAGGCTCTGAATTTGGAGGAGAACCTGGAAAAGTCTGTAAAAGTTCTGCTTTATTTCAAAAGCAACTTTTTGAGAAATTAAATGAAATTTCTACAGAATATAATTTGAAAAAATATAAACTGACTCTTGAATGTACTCATCACGGTCCGTTGATTAATAAGCCGTGTGTTTTTATTGAAATTGGCTCTACTGAAGTGGAATGGAAAGACAGAAAAGCAGGATTTATCGTCGCGAAAACAATTAATGAAACTATAAAAAATTTTAAAGATAATCCGTATAATGAAATTGCAATTGCAATCGGCGGTCCGCACTACTGCCCGAACTTCAACAAAATTCAGCTTGAGTCAAATATCGCAATCTCTCATGTTATTTCGCAATATGTTTTTCCGTTGACAGAAGAAATGGTAAAAGAGGCACTGGAAAAAACCCAGGAAGAAGTTGACTTTGTTGTTTTAGACTGGAAAGGTATGGGAACAGCAGAACAGCGACAGCAAGCTCTTGATATTCTCAGCAAGCTTTATGTAAGTTATAAAAAGACAAGCGAGATTTAGTGAAACCTTTAAATAATAATTCAGCTTTATTTTTATTTTCCAATTTCAAAACCTTTATTAATCTTTTTTCCTTTACTTCATTATGGAAAAAGAGTTGAAGAAAAAGCTTTCTGCATTAGACTCGAGATTTAAAAAACAAATTGAAAAGAGGAATTAAAAATGAACCGAGAACATAAACTAAGTTTAAAAGAATTCAAAAAATATTTTATAAATAGTAATAATAAGAGAGAATGTTTAGATATATTTTCCAAGATTATTCAAGAGGGAATTGAATTTAAAACAAATAGCAAGAATAGCAAATCTGTTTTAAAATATAAGGAACAAGAAGAGATAATGAAAGACCTCTTAGAACCAATACCAATAAAATCTAAAGATATAAGAAAAGTTATTAAAGAATGCAAAAAAAAGATTATTGATGGTTCAGTAAACTTTTCTAGTGAGGATTTCCTCGCATTTCCTGATAGTGGTAATTCAACTGCAGCAATGTGCGGTCATTTACTTTACGGGATGCTTAACCAAAATCTGATAAACTCCATACACTGCTCTCCAACAGCAACTTTTGTTGAGATTGCTGTAATAAATTGGCTTAGAGATATTATTGGATATAAGGTAAGAAAGAGACCGGAAGGTATAATTGGTGTAGGTGGCATAAATGTTCCTGGAGGGACACTTGCCAATACGGTAGCCTTGTTGTTGGCCAGAGAAAGAATACTGCCTAAAACTATGCAAAAGGGACTAATTAAAACAGATAAACCATTAAAGATGTTTATACCCGAAGGAATAGGACATTATACTTCAAAAGCTGCAATGGCGTGGTTAGGAATAGGCACAGAAAATATTGTGGAAGTTAAAACTACAAAAGATTTCACAATAGATAAAAATGATTTGATTAATAAAATTGAATACTACAAAAAAGATTCGATTCCTTTTGCTATTATAGCTTACGCGGGTGATTCTAGAACGATGGCAATAGATGATTTTGTTGAGCTTTCAAAGATAGCTAAAAAATATAAAATCTGGTTTCACATAGATGCATGTCATGGAGCTTCATTATGTTTTAGTGATAATTTAAAATATAAAGTGAAAGGAATAAATCTGGCCGACTCTGTTACCCTAGATCCTCATAAAGTTTTATTTATACCCTACCCTCTAAGTTATTTATTGATAAAAAATCCTAATGATATTAAACCAATATCTGGAATTAGTGATTTAATTACAAAAGAAAGATATTCCTTTGGACAGATTACTCCATTCTTAGGTTCTAGATCTTTTAATAGTTTGAAACTATGGTTTTTAATAAAAAACTTAGGGAAAAAGAATATAGGATATTTAATAGAAAAAAGACACGAAATGGTTAAATATTTTGCATCATTAATTGAAAAAGAAAACGATTTTTATCTTATGAATAATATTGTGATTAATAGTGCAACATACATTTATGTTCCAAAAGAATTAAAAGAAAAATTAAAAAGAAATTCACCAAAAAAGTATATTAATTTAATTAATGAATTGAATTTGCGAATACAAAAAAGAATGTTCAGAGAAGGTCAGTTTTATGTACACACCTTTAAATTAAACGATTTTAAGAATGTTCTTGGTGCTGAAAGCGATAAAATTTATCAAATGCAAAGATTAATGCTCGGTAATCCTCTAACAACAAAAAAGAATTTACAAAACTTGCTGAAGTATTCTAAAAGAATTGCAGAAGAAGAATGGAGGAAACTAAATGCTCAAAATAGATGATTCTATGGGGGATGGTTTTGTTCTTGATGATGCAATATTAATTCATTCTATGAGACCAGAAAGATTATTCGCTCAAATTAAATCTTTTATAGAAAATCAAATAGAGTTAGTATTTAAAAAAAGAAAAGCAATAATAAAAAATTTAGCTTCAAATAAAAGAATTAGGAATCAAGTATATATTATAGTTGGCGATAATCCAGAAGCAGATGAAGAGTATTATCAAAATCAAATTAAAAGAATAAAAGAATATATCAAGAAACAAAAACTAGAAAAAAACATTAAGTTATCTTATTGGGGATATGATAGACAAATAAATTTTTTTAATTATCTCTTTTCAAAATTTGAGGATAAAAATATTAGAGTATTATTCAAAGATTATAAATCAAAAAAACTTGGAGGATTAAGGGGTGTGCAAAATAAAAGCATAATCATTGCAGATTATGTTACTAGAAACTTAAAGGGGAATATAATATACCATAAACTTGATGATGATATCTATTCATATGTCGCTTCTTTTAAAAATAAAAAAATATTTAGAATTGTGCATGGATATAATATCTTTGACCACAAAGCAAAACTATTAGACAAAAATGGTGTCAGAGTAATAGGGTCGAGATATGTTATAGATAGTCCTTCGCCTCTTATTGATCTGAAAGAAGGATTAACGGAGCTAAATACAATTTTTGAAGGCATAAAGAAAAATCCAGAAGATAGTATAAATAATTGGGGCAATATCTCAAAAAACATGTATTGTGTTGCCGAATATTTTGTTGATGAGTCTAAAATTGTCCAAACAGAAGAGACTCCTTTTTTATACAAAGATATAAAAGTTTCTGATGCTCTTAAGATAATCTTTAATCTTGTAGAAACCTTGGAAAGAGGGAATAATAGACTTTTATTTAACACTATAGAAAATATTTCAAAAGGATTTGAGGGTTTTAGAGATGCGATAATGGGAGGATTTGTCTCTTTTAAGAAGGAATCTAAAATAATTCCATGGATAACTGGGAGCAATCAAGATTTAATTTTTACAGCATTTGAAAATGCGATGCATGGGGGGGTTTATGGAGATTTGCCTATAGGACACATAAAATCATTAAATATAAGAAAATCCCTAATAGACTCTTTAATAGTAGGAGAAAAATTTGGATTGGCAACAAATGATTTTCTTATTATGAGTTTAATATTAAAATTAGGAAAGAAAAAAGGATTTAAATTATCTAAAAATATACCTTATAACAAATCTATATACGGTTGGGGTCTTAACTTTACTAAGCCAAATGATTTTAGATTTATGCTAGATAATGCAGATAAAAATTTGGGAATTATAATCAGAAAGAATATTTTCAAAGATAATGAAATTAAAAAGGGTCTTAAAAATATAAAAAAGTTTTTTATCATATTGAAAATAAATTGGAATAAAATGTCAAAATCTTTTAATTATGATACTAAACAAGAAAAGCCGAGGTTGGTTGCAGAAGAATTATTTAACCTGTGGTACTCTAACATCAACGCATTTAATGAACTTAGGATATTTACTTCAAACATAAAAGAGGAATTTTAGATGAATCTCAAGTTTAATTCAATAAAAAAGGAAATAGGAGATTTTTATGAAAAAGAATTTGGAAAAGATTTGCTATTTGTAATAATATATGGTTCTTGGGTTTTTGGATTAAATAATAAAAATTCTGATGTTGATATGGTTGGTATATGTTCAAGATATAACAAAAAACAGATGAAAAACACTATCTCTTTCGTTAAAAATTTACATAGAAAATACAAATTAGAATTTGATGAGGAAGTACCATATGAAAAGAAACTTCTGGCAACGCCAAATTTTGTAGAGAAAGCAATTTTTGGAAACGGTTTTAAAAAAGATAGAGATAGAATAAAAA
>Ga0210057_1002492_pt1 | contig 26283 bp, 25 predicted proteins | sample CryGeyCG2114_010_2_FD_183968 | JGI IMG/M metagenome (GOLD analysis project Ga0210057, IMG submission 183968) | Groundwater microbial communities from aquifer - Crystal Geyser CG10_big_fil_rev_8/21/14_0.10 (SPAdes) (version 2) | ecosystem: Environmental > Aquatic > Deep subsurface > Groundwater ...
TGCTTGATGAGTTGCATGCTACTTGACTATACCATATAATCGTCACTCACCGCGGCCCCATCGTCCAGCGGTTAGGACACCAGGTTCTCATCCTGGGAACTGCGGTTCGATTCCGCATGGGGTCACCAAACGAGACATTATCATCACCAAAGTGTGAAATATACTGATACAATGGGCTAATCGACTGGTTCGAATAGCCTGGATAATCCCATGTCATTCCAGAGGGGAATATCGAACCAAGCAGTACTTTTATCTGGGTGACATCTGATTCTTGGTAGGTTTTGCCAAGGTCAGCAAACTTTTCTTTCATAAACTCAATCACGCTTTGTAGATTGTATTTTTTCACTAGCTCATCGTCTTTTGTCATACGAGCAGAGGCTATTTGCTCCTCAATGAGCTTGTTTTGTTCTTTAAATACTTCGTCACTATAGACTCCACTCAAATTTTTTTGTATTAATGCCTGTCTCATTTCATATAGTCTGGTTAACTCAGCATCGGCATGTTCAGTTCGTTTTTTTAGGTCAGCTACTCTTTTATAATATGTAGTTCTCAGCATTCCAATAAAGGCGCTCAAACATTCATCAGTCGGAGATATGTGTCTAAGATATGCAACTGTTGAATAGTCCATTTCATATGCCTTTATAGAACCTTCCCCGCATCTTTTTCTACAGAAATAATAGGCATGCTTCACCTTTCTACCAGAACTCCATGCGCCAGTCATTGGTGTTCCACACTTTCCACATTTCACAATTCTTCTTAGTGGAAAATCAGGATTATTTTGCAATCTTCTCGATACAACGGGCGTGTTTGCACTTGTGTACCTCCCAGATAAAATATTTTGAACCTTGTAAAACATCTCTTCAGTAATCATCGGAACGTGTTGACCTTTTACTTCTTCTGGATACTTTTCTGACGTAATTAATCCAGCATAGAATTTATTTTTGAACATCCTGCTTACCGCCTGCATACGCAATTTATATTTCTTTCCCTTCATTACTTGTCTTACACCAGATGTTGTTAGGAACTCTGCAATTTCTTTGAGAGTTGATTTACCAGAAGCCATGAGCTCCCATCCACGTCGTATGCTTTCCCAAGTCTCGGGATCCTTTATTGCATAGCCGTCCTTTGACATATATCCAAGCGGAGGTCTGCTCGTACTAAGTCCTGAAAGAAAGCGCGCTCGCATGCCATTTTTGGTTCTCTCACTACGAACATCATTATCAAGTTGAGCAAATCCTGCCAATATGGTCTCAACAAGCTTTTCAGTAGGACTGTTTCCCGTAGGTTCAGTCGCAGAAATTAAAGTAATATCACATTCCGCTAGTTTCTTCCGAATGCCTAAATAATCTGCCGTTTGTCTCGATATACGATCTAGTCTATATACAATGACCGCATCTATCTTCTTTTTATTTTTACGACAGTATTCAAGCATTTCAATTAGCACAGGCCTTCCAGTAATCGTTTTAGCAGATTTACCTTCCTCTCGGAAAGTACTTACAACTTCTATCCCCCTGCGCTCAGCCTCCTTTGTGCAAATCTCAAGTTGTGTATCAAGTGAAAAATTATCCACCTGTTCTTCGGTCGATACTCTTAAATAAATTACCGCGGAATGTAGTTGTTTCTGATCTTCTTGCATATTATTTCCCTTTCAGTAAATTTTGTAACGTTTGACCACCAAAAATTTCTTTTTCAAACTGATCTAACCATGCATCGACTAGGAATTGAAAGTCGCTCGTCACAATTTGAAGTTGCTCATCTGATAAAACTGTATTCAAATGACCAAGGTTTTTGCGGTTTTTCTCTACTTGGGTAACCACTGATTGACTTGGGAATAGGCTGTCTAGTTTAGATAATGGGTTGTCAATGTAACTATTTGAGGCATCTCTATATGTCTGATTCTCAAGAACTGTAGTCGTTTGTGAATGTTGTAAATCTAAGTATTCCATAATTATCAACTATATCTATAGAGATAGTATATATCCACATCGAGATAGTTGTCAACCGAATTTACAAGAAAGATGGAAATATATTTCCCTTTCAAACTCTGACCTACTTTGTTATACTCCAAGCAACTATTTTCGCTGGTATATATGGAGTTTTTTATTTTTGGGCAAACATTTTCGACAAATACCGACCCATTAATTTACTTGAGTATATTGGGTAGTGTTTTATTGCTTTTACTTTTCATTGGAACCGCACTGCTTAGTTTCTATGTTTTGCTTAAGGTAAAAAGGCTTCGTAGACTTCTCGACCAGAACTACGCCTATCTTGAAGTTAAGCCAACCGATAGAACTCTCAAGACTACACTAACCAATACAAAACTATTTGAGATCCTGCATTCACTCGAAAAGCCATACACCTGGTGGGATAAACTACTCGGTTTTACCAAACCAGTCAGTTATGAGCTGGTATCAAGCAAGTACGAAGGTATTCGTTTTATTCTTCGTGTTGCTACAGAAGACGCACCAAGTATTAAAAAAACATTGCTCGCGTATCTGCCTGGAATAGAGATTAAGGAAACAAGCGACTATCTCTCCGAAACTCCTAGCAATACTCATAAAATCGAAGAACTTACTTTAAGTAACTCCTTCATCTACCCGTTATCAGATCAGCCACAACTGCAAAACTATGATCCGTTAGCATACTTGACTGGCTATCTGACCAAACTTACCGACAAAGAACTTATTGCTCTGCAATTTATCTGCACTCCAGTGCACACGGCAACGCACAAAAGTATTCTCCAAAAGATTGCAAACCTACAACAAAAAATTTTAGGTAATAAAAGTGCAGATCAAATACTTTCCCACAACACAGGCTCAGATATCTTAAGCCTAGTTGGAAGACTTTTAGCTTTTGTGATACTTACTCCCGTAACAGTGTTGTCTTGGATTCTTGGCAACACCAAACAAGTTTTTCCAACTTGGCTACTGGAAACTCCAGATAGCAAGCCAGTCAAGTCTGGTCAGGCTAAAAATGAGCTACTCCAAACCATAGCTACCAAAATTAACCAGCCACTATTTGAAGTAGCAATCAGAGTCTATATTCAATCAGATAAAAACCCACAAGAGCGATTCAAAGGTATTCTTGCGTCATTTGAATCCTTTGCTACCCCACACCAAACAATTTCTCGAAAGAAATCAATCTCTTCCTATATTCACGCTCCAGTTTTACAAAAACTACAGTACTTTCTTTTACGAAACCGTCTTGTACCATTTTCAAGCCCAATGTTTTTATCAGCACTAGAGCTAGCAGGCTTGTACCACTTACCGCATGTACTCAACACCAAGACTGAGGACTTGCTCCAAGTCAAAAGCCCCAAACTCCCAGCTCCACTATCTCTAAAAAAGAACAAAGCAGATTTTGATATTTCTTTTGCTACAAACACTTACGGCGAGACTGATACCACCATTGGTGTAACTCTTGAAGAGCGCAGGCGACACACCTACATCATTGGTGCAACGGGAACCGGTAAAACCACCCTGTTACTACAAATGATTTATCAGGATATCTGCAAGGGAAATGGCTTGGCAGTTATTGACCCTCACGGAGATTTAGCCGAACGACTAATCGGAGTTATTCCAAAAGATCGCATAAAAGATGTTGTGTACTTTAATCCCTATGACATTGAGTTCCCCATTGGTCTTAATGTTCTTGAGATTCCAAAGGGCTTGTCCGAGGTAGAGCTACAACGAGAAAAAGATTTTATTACCTCAACACTCATATCTATCTTTCATAAACTGTATGACGCAAGATATTCTGGTCCAAGAATGGAGCATATCTTGAGAAACGTGATTTTAACTGCCCTAGAGCAAGACAAGCCAACACTTTTTACTATCTATGATCTGCTCACTAATATGAGCTATCGCAAGCAGGTATCAAGCAAACTTACCGACGAAGTTCTAAAATCGTTCTGGAAAAATGAGTTTGAAAAGCTTGGCAGTTTTCAAAAGGCAGAGCAGATCTCACCAATTACTAATAAACTTGGTAGATTCCTAACAACCAGCATGACTCGAAACATCTTAAATCAGAGTGAAAGTAAGCTCGATTTTGAAGATATCATGAACAACAAGAAAATCCTTATCTGCAACCTTTCAAAAGGAAAAATAGGAGAAGACACTGCCTACTTCCTTGGTGGGCTGTTTACTGCCAAAATACAGCTTACAGCACTGAGAAGAGTACACATTGCAGAGAACAAACGCCCAGACTTTTTCTTGTACATCGATGAGTTTCAAAACTTTGCCACCATGTCGTTTGCACAGATACTTTCCGAAGCACGAAAATATCGCTTAAGCGTAATTCTCGCTCATCAAAACACAGTGCAGATCGAACCAGATTTACTCGAAACAATCATTGGAAATACTGGTACGCTGATTTGCTTTAGAACCACTAGTCCAAAAGATGAGATTAAACTGCTTCCTGTTTTTACTCCAGAGGTTGAAGCAGGGCAGATACCCAACCTACCTTCATACAATTTTTATATGAAGATCAATGCTTTGCAACCACAGGCAACATTTAGCGGAGAGATCGAAAACTTTGTAATTGCAGATAATAATGACGTAAGAGCAGAGGTGCTAGCACACTCACAAAAAGCATATGGCAATGAGCGATCGACAATTCAACTTTCAAAAGAAAAACCAAAGCAACCAAAGATAGAAAAAACTACACAAGAAACACCAAGTAATGGGAACTTTTTTGAGCAGATGAAGAATTGATTTAATTCAAAGTGCTACAATTTAAGCAAGATCTGCTACCACGTTTTCCAATCATCAAGCTATCTTGACCGCACTTTGCACAGTTTGAGACCCTATTCAGTACTGTTGGATCTACAATATTTGAAATTTCCAATTTCAGTTTTAAAGATTCTTCAAAACTCAAAGCAGTGCTTTTTTCTTTTGCTTGAATTAGTTCTGATGCAATTCCGACAATTATCTCATTTATCTCCAGCGCATCCTTAAATTTTTTGTTTTTACAAATTTCTGACAAATAGTGTTCCAAAACTCCTGATATACTTTGGACATATTCTCCATTTAGCTTGTGATATCCACTAAATCTATAATTTATTCCTTTAATATGTTTTTCAAGCAAAGTAATCACTAGATCAAATACCAATAGTGCTTTTAAGACATCAATAAAGCCAATCTGATTAGGAATTTTATTGAACTTAAACAAAATTGTTTTATCGTCTTTGAGTCCTGTGTTTTTCCTATTCAAATCGGTGTAATTCCAGCTCTCAAGGTCATAACTTTCATCGTAAGTTACTGAAAATTCATACAGGTAGTTATGAGCTATACTGTTTCGTAACTCTGAAAATTCCAAAAGTATTTTACTTAATAATTTTTTCTTTAGAACTAAGTCGAGGTGATTTTTAGAGAACTCTAAATTAATTATTTTGGATATTTTAGAATCAATGTTGAGAAACTTCTTTCGTTCGCAAGTCTTGCATTTTTCAACATTAAAAATATCTTTATATTCGTCAAATTGTTTAGAATCTAGAATTATGTACTCAAGTCTCCTTATATAACTTTCTAACCCAGCACCAATAAGCAAAATTGCCGAGGTTGAATTTTCTGCTTCTCTAGGTGAAACCTGAAAACTGTCCGGGTCACTTCTATTCAAATAACTCTCAAAGGATTTTTCAAGACAATGCATAATTACATCATCTGCTAGTCCAAGTATTGATACGTAGTTTCTCTGTTGTTTAACCATATGAATTATTCTAACAGTTTTAATGAGATTAATTAACGTAAATCACCCTAGCCGACTAGGGTATTCTTTTATTTCTTTTTGCCTTGTATACGCTATAATTAGCATAAGTTTGTAGTCTCTTTATTCTTATAAATAAGAAAGAAACTTATTTCCTCACATATACATATATGGGAGGAATATAGGTGGGTACTAATAACATATGCTACTTCCTACAATTACTACTAAACAAAAAGAAATACTTCACTATCTCTATAGATTCAGATTCCTCAATCGTATCCAAATTCAAACACTACTCAACCACAAAGACGCTAAAAATACTAATGCCTGGCTCAAAGATCTCACAACCAAAAACTACACTGGCAGAATATTTGAGAAAACAGCTGGCATCAATAAACCAGCAATCTATTATCTTTCAAAAAGCGGAATCAAGTTTTTTAGCTCTGCCGAGGGAACAGACAAGAAGAGATTGCGAAAACTGTATCAAGAAAATAGAAGATCTCAGGGTTTTATCGATCAGTGCATGCTCATTGCAGATATTTACCTCAAGCTGAGAGCTCAAAACCTCTCAGACCTCAAATTCTATACACAAGCGGACTTTGCAACAAACTCAATCATTAGTGATCTGCAACCAAGCTTTGCCTATATCTACTCAAAAGATACCAAACTCCAACACTATACTTGCGAGATCATCAAAGATGGCACACCGCGCTTTGCTATTCGTTCACGCACAAATCAATACATCGAGTTTTTCAAAAATCAACCAGACATGCAAATAGTCTTTGTCTGCCAATCAAAAAAAATACTTGAGTTTGTACAAAAATACATAGAAAAAGCTCAGGCCATGGCTGACACTGAGCTTTCTATTCACACAACGTTACTCTGACTCTTTCAGAATCTCATGCCCTTTGATCATGATCTTGTTCACCAAGACAGTAACAACACCCTGCAAGTCACTGGTTGTAAAATCGTCACTTGTTTCAATCAACTCTAAAATTTCGCTTTCAAATGGTTCGGTTAATAATGGGTTTATCATAATTTTTGTATCCTTTAACTATTAATTATACTTTCTTCATCCAGTAATACTGATACTACTTTTTCTACCATGCTCAAAGCCTTTGAGATGGCAATAATGGGATCTTTTGCATACTTTGAGATATAGTTCCATGCATTGCCCGTATGGTCAGTGTAGCCGTATATATCCATCAGCACAGTAGCAGTAAACTCGGCAATGGTTTCTTGCACTTCTGTTTGCTTTCCTTCAAGCTTGCCGCTTATCTGGGCATGTATTGCGTGTGCTAGTTCATGAAAAAATACTGCTGGGTTATGGCTTCCAACCCTGATACTTTTACCGTCACTCGTACAATCTCCAAGCCGATCGGGGAGTGTTGGCACATACTCTACAGAAATACCAAACTTTTTAGCAACACTTACAAGCTCGGGCAATTCCTTGGGCTCATATCCTACGGCACTACTTTCTCCTTCTGTTGCAGAGACCGGAAACACTGGAACAGCCGAGAAACCTATACACATTTGCTCGTCTTCATCTTGTTCACCTCCTTTCTTTTTTGGTCCTACTACAGTCGGGCGCAAAATATACACGGCCTTACTACCTTTTTTGATTCTTCGCCCTGCCTTTTCCCATTGGCGAAAGCCTCTACAATCAAGCTCACCTGACTGCATAATACTGAGGACTTTATTTGACAAACTCCAGTGCAGTGCTGGTGCTTGTGGGTCAAGCCTGATGCGTGCAACTTTTGATATCGCAGATATATCGCCAGTCTTAAACTTTTGTACTACCTTCTCAAGACTCTGCTGTGCTTTAGCTGAGAGTTTCATATATTCCTTGGGGACTGCTTGTAATTTAATAATTTTTGGTTGGGAAGCAGCCCGCCTGCTTCCCATACCTGGGCAATAACAAAGCAGGGTGAAATTTTGCATAGGGCAAGCAACGCAAAGCGGTGCGCAGTTTATTGGAGCGAAGCGGAAACCCTTGCAAAATGAGGGGTAAGACCCCTAAACAGAGGTTGGGAATAGTTAATGACCCTGGAAGAAAGATTGCCTTAGATGCAAGATTTAAGTTTGGGTTTTCTTTAATCTAAACACAGATTTTTTAAAATGCGATCCTCCAAATGTATCAGCCCACTCTGACTTATCTACTATAGAAAAAGAAGAGATATCTTTACCACGAATTGTTTGTTTATAATGAAGTAATGCTGCAGCTTTAATATTATTCAATAGCGAACAGACAAAAAGTGTTTTACCAAATATTCTTCCAACTTTAAAATTAAGGGTGTGTTCAATAATTATTTGAGTTCCATCAATTTTTTTCTTAGAAAAGTAAATGATAGTACTATCTGACTCGTTTAATTTCAAATGTTGTCCACCATTCGTACCGATAGAGAGTACACTCTTGTCATGTTTTGCTGTAATTCTATAGCCATGTTTGTAAGCGTTGAGCAAATCAAAATCATTTAGATAATCCTTTGATACCTCCTGTAATAAGTTAGAATACAAATTATACCTGTCTTTTAAATCTTCATTGTTTCTAGATACATTAAAAATTACTTTAGTCAGAAACCAGGTTGAATATTTTGTTGTTTTCTTAAAGTTTTCTTCGATATACTTTTGAAGATTTGGCGTGTTTATAAATAATGCAGATGGGAAACGATCTATACTGATTGAAAGTGCGTGGGAATTAATAAATAGCAATTCAACGACCTGAATATAAAGTGTATATATTTCTAAAATTATCCTACTTTGTTTCCTCTTATCTTTGATTTTTTCAAACCTGCTATATAGCTGTTTTATTTTATCTGTAAAACTATCAAAGTCAGCATTTTTATAATGAGAAAACTTAAAATTATTCAATTCTTCTTCTAAATCTTTAGTCATAATGATCTATATTTGAGTTGTTCTGCATCCTCAAAATTTTCAGCGAGCACTTCTGAATAATTGTCTAAAAGCACAGTTCCGGCCCCTTTTCTATCTGTAAAGTAACTTCCGAGAAGTTTTTTAACTGGGTTCCCTACAATATCAAATACAACAGCACCATCATGTGGTCTATTAACATCTCTTTTGCCGTGGGGTGATTCACTTTTATAAAGATAAACAAGTTTTTTCCTATCTATTTCTTCTTCTATCTTTGCAGTTATTGATTTTGAAGCAGATGGCTTCTTGAAATAGGAACGAACAGACACTGAAGTAAAAGTTTGATTTATTGCAACATATATATCAACCTCTCCGCTAATTCCATTTTCATCTTTTTCATATTTCAATTTTCCTTTCCATGTACCGTGCAAAATAGGAATTTGTAAAAACCATGCAAGGTACTTAAAAAAGCTCATTCTCCATAGCCATTTGTCATACGCGCCCCAAATAAGAATAACGATACTCGTAGACCCCGAAAGCCATCTAAACAGGTAGTTGTCAATCGATTGACCTGTAACAAAGGACAGTATAAAAATAATCACAGAGTACAAAATGATAGAGTATTTGATTATTTGTTGTTGTTTCATATTAATTTGCTAGTAAGTTGTAAGCGGACTTTATAAATTGTTTTGCATCATCCTTACTCCATATCTGATGATCGTGGAAAAGAAATTTGTACCCATTCACTTCTTTCCATCTCGAAGTCCCAATCAGGCGGAATTCATCTAACTTTAAATACTCCCAAATCTCTTCACATCCACGGAGAGCAATATCTCTCCATGTCTCATTTGCAATATATGTAGAATTAGAAACGTTGTAAGCTAAACTCTCTATTAAGAATGACGGAACAAGTGATAAACTGTGATTTTCTAACATGTGCCCATTGGCGTTTTTAAAAATTCGTGTAATATTTTTAAATCTCAATTTTGTCAAAGTATTTTTTTCTACACCGTTTTTGTAATGCTGATCAGGATAATTAAAATGTCGTTTACCATCAGGATTGTTTAAAATAAGCTGAATACCCTGTCTGTAACTAAAAGAGTTACTTCCATAGTAAAATCGATAAGTCGTGCATGGAATAATATCTGCATCTAAAATTTTATCAGCCCCACGTATTCTGAAGACCTTATTTCCAGTAGAATCAACTACCTTTGTTCCAAATTCAGCCTCTAGCGCTTTTTGCAAACGAGATTTAAAGTCAAGTTCCGACGCACCAGAATAGGGGTATAGACCAGTATTAGTGAATCCAATACCACTAGCATAGTCAAGGTTGATTTTGTCTTCCAACTCAACTGCAATATCAATATCAGAATCATGTCTTACATTCGTATTATTTGGATAGGAACCTTTCGCATAAACACGTATACCTAAGTCACTCAGGTGGTTGTCTACTGCGGATTTAACAATATCTTTTGTTTGTTCTGCTCGTTGCTCCTGATTGTCGAACCAAGGTTTGACCCAACGTGATAGTTGATCGTCACTTATTTTCATTTGATAAACTAATGTTATTTACTACTTCTTTTTACTCTTTCTATTTGGTCGTTGTGTTAGGGCGCTTCCAGCTACCGACTTACTTGGTTTAGAAGATTTCTTGCTTTTCAATATTTTTGAAGCAATTTTTCCAACTCTTTTTGAGGTAACTTCATTTTTCTTTGGCATATTAATCACCACCTTTCTTTAATACATTTACTACGATCCCTTGTACTGAAAAATCTTCAAACATTATTATTGGTTTATTAGCATCGTTAGTGCTTTCAGGCTCCAAGCGAACATAATCCCCATGCGGGACATATTTTTTTATTGTCGCTTCTTCACCAATTAATGCGACAACTCTACTCCCATTATCTGCTGTATTTTGCTTTCTAACCAAAACATAATCGCCATCATCAATCGTCATATTATTAATGTTTGTTGCATTCATACTGTCGCCTATAGCTCTAAGGAAAAAGAAATTTTCAGGACTTCCGGATAGAATTCCCCTATCAACAAATAAATAAGCTTCAATATTCTCAACTGCCAGCAGAGGTACCCCGCATGCGACATTACCCACAAGTGGAATCTTTACTTTACTCTCACTACCTGCGACTTCCAGGTTTCTGGTGTCACTCAGATACCCTTTATTTTTTAAGGCATCAGTATGTCTTTGCACAGAACTTGTATGTGAATATCCAATAGTGGCACGAACTTCTTCCAAGGTAGGAGGGGAACCTTTTTTGCTTGTTAGATCTATAATTGTTGCTAGTAATAACTTCTGTTTCGATGTCAACGAATTTTTCATACGCGCTATTTTACACATATTAGCGTAAATATGCAACTCGCATTTTGCAAGAAATCACTGAAGGAGGTTGTGACCTATAAGTTTTCAGTCACAACAAAGAAGTTTTTAATAATGGGGTAGTCCTGTCGTAATACAAATCTTCCTGACGTTTCATCCTTGATGAGGAAGAATTGTTTCTCGATGCATTCCTCGTCTTCTTCTAAACTCGCGATACAGATAATAAAATCAATGTTTGGGTATTCCAAATCATATCCTGGTGTTTCAACCCAAGCTTCTAATTCATTGTCAAAATGCCAGCCAAATCTACTAAGAATCGCTCCTTTACTAATACTTGTGTTGTAGCAGAACAGTCCGCATACCGGGTTGTGGTCTGTATCAATTGTTTTTATGGTCTCAAAGTTGTCATTCGTCTTTTTTATATCATTACCTGTCGCATTTGATTTTACTTCTAAGATTAATTTGCAATGTTTTGGTTCAATCAAGATTTGTTCACCAAGGGGAGTTATTGTTGCTGAAATATCATGAAAGATTAAATCACATTCACCGCTTTGTGTTCCATTGAATGATACTATTCCTTTTTTACCTCTTATAGATTCTTTTCTTTTCAGTACTAAATCTTTTAAAAAATCCTCCCTTATTGTTCCTCTGGGAAGTTTTTGTTGTACAAATTCTGAAACCTGATATTGAGATCTCAACAAATCTTCATAATACTGTGCAAATAGATCATCCATATTATTTTAAGCATCTTGTCTAAACGATTTTTGCATTAATGCCTGAAATTGATTGTCTAATTCTTCTGATTGCTCGAGCATTTTTTTTCTCAAGTTTTCTGTATTTTGTACAATATTTGCAAACTTGTTCTGAAGTTCAAATGGCGGTAAAAATACGTCAAATTGTTTTAAATCAGATAAATTTAAAGTTTTTTGTGCTATTCCTTTAACTTTATTATCAGCCTGTGTTTTTATTGAAGGCGAATTTAGCATGCCATACAAAAAAAATAAATTTGTTTTTTCATGATCTGGCTTGATATGAGCAATGTGCCTTTGAAAACAAAACTTCTCAGTCGTTTTTACGATTGCTGGATTCCCATACGATCCAACAGTTGTATATAAGATATCGTTCCTCTCAATTGGTGTTCTTCGAGTTAATTCATCGTAAGTATCCCGAGAGATAAACTTTTTTGTGTGTAAGTCAATTTCATTGTTTGTAATATTGGAGATAAAAATAAATGGAATTCCTTCTTCCGTAAATTTTGGAGGTTGGTGTGTGCCGTCAGTTATTTTTAATGTGATGTTTTCTAGCTTAGTTGTTTCCAAACCATGCGGATTTTCTTTGATTTCCCCAAACATATCCAAAAAAACAGATTTTAAGTATTGATCGAGTAATTCAATTGCTTGCTTGCGTTTTTGGCGAAGGCTATCTGCATGATCAAGTAATTCAACAATTCTTTGCTGTTCATCGAGTGATGGTAGAGGAATTTCAGTTTTGTCTACAAAACCTCTAGAAATTCCACCGACGGTTGCTCCCCTAAAATCGCTTAATATCTGCTTTTTCCCATAATCACTAAATAAATACCAAAATACATACCTCGCCAATGCTACTTTTGTATTTACCTTTATTCTAAAAAGATGTTCGTTGATGGAGGCTTGATTGTATGGGAAATTGTCATCGACATAAGAAACCTTTGCTGTCGTTGCACCATCTTTAACAATTAAAATGTCATATCGGTTAATTATCCCCTTACTTTGCTTCTTAAAAAATTCATCAGGCACAAACTTAACCTTTTTGAAATTAAACCCACCTTTCGAATCCAAATGTTCAGCTCCAAGACTTGCTACATTCCCAACTCCATCTTTTACCCCACCTTTTGGACGCGATCCAGACTCCAACTCGCAGATTACTTTTGATAAACTTACAATCATAATTACAAATTTTTTAAATCACTAAGACCAGTAATAATTTCCTGCTCAAGTTTTCCAATCTTCTCCAAAATCACCTCTGGTTCTTCATAAATAACCTCTTCGTATTCGGTTTCCTTATATCGATTAATACTCAAGTCAAATTTTGCGTCTTCGATTTCTTTTTTTGGAACATAGAAAAATTTACTCTTTCTATCATTCTCGGTAATTGCTTTTCTTGCTTTCCATTTCTCTACAATATCAGGAATATCGTTATCTTTTATTTTTGCTCGCTTATCATCAAGACTAAATCCATCTGCTTGCATGTCATAAAACCATACTTTTTCTGTTTCTCCACCTTTTACAAATATCAAAATTGCTGTACTAACTCCTGCATATGGCTTAAATACGCCACTTGGTAAAGAAATAACGCCTTGTAGTTCACACTCATTGAGTAGCATCTTTCGTGCCATCTGATGAGCTTTACTTGAACCAAACAAAACCCCATCTGGAACAATTACCCCAGCACGCCCTCCGATTTTTAATGATTTAATAATTCTATTAATAAACAAGAGTTCAGTTTTTGTTGTTGGTAGTGACAGAGATTCATTAATATCTCCCTTATCGATACTGCCTTTGAATGGGGGATTGGCCATGATGACATCAAAATAGTTGTCTTCATCATATTTTTTAGAGAGCGTGTCTTTTTGCTCGATGTTTGGGGAAGAAATACCATGCATCATCAAGTTCATAAGACCAATGCGGACCATACTGTCGTCCATGTCGTATCCAAAGAAGGTATTTTCTTTTAATTGTTTCCACTGACGCTCATCAGTTAATTTATCACCAAGTATGCCTCGTGAGAGCCCATTTTCGTCAATTTTTTGATGTTTTTTATCTGTATGTTGTGTGAGGATATGCTGATAAGCTCCAAGTAAAAACCCACCAGTGCCACAAGCTGGATCACAAATGGTATCTCCAAGCTTCGGATCGACCAGCTCGCCTATGAGCTGAATAATATGCCTTGGTGTTCTAAATTGACCAAGCTTGCCTGCACTTGTTATCTCTGCAAGTAAATGTTCGTAGATATCACCCTGAGTATCTTGAAATGCTTGACCCGCATCTTGTTGCTTGGCTATTTCTTCGAAAATCTCATCGATAATATTTACTGCCTCGACCACGAGCGATGGCTTTGAAATAATAAAAACCGCGTTTCCCATGTGTTTTGAGAAATTACTGTTATCAGAGTTTAGATTTTTTAAAAATGGAAAGACTTTTGTCTGAATATGTGTGAGCATCTCTCCGCCCTCCATATGTCGAAAGTGACTCCAACGCACCGAATCATTTTCTCCAGTAAAAATCGATTTATATGCTTCGCCGGTAAACTCAGCGTCTTGCATCTTTTTGAGATCCATCTGATCAAGTCGCTTCATAAAGAGAAGATAAGATATTTGTTCGATTGCAGTAAGCGGGTTTGAAATGCCCCCGCTCCAAAATTTGTCCCAAAGTCTATCTATGGATGATTTGATTGTTGTATTAAGCATAAGCAAATATTTGTTCTGTAAATTGTAAAATCTCTCGTTGCATACTGCGATCAAAAAGTCCTAAAAATCCACTTTCATGAATTTTGGTAAATGGTTCTTGCACAAGATCTTTTTTATTTAGTTCACCATTTTCGATAATAAATGTTTGGAGGGTAGTCAAAAACTGAATTTGTTTTGCAGTTAATGTATTGTGTGTTGCGATAAATGTAGCAAAAGCCTCAGTTACTTTCTCTGGAAAAGTGACTAGCTCACCTATACCCATGATGTACTTAATAAGATCAAGAAACCCGACTCTTCTTGCATCATATGCTTTTTGCAAATTTTCTTCTGTTGGGTACGGATCGTATTCGGATAATGCCTCTGCAAGCTCCTCAATCTCTTCGGCAGTTATACTTTCACCTTGCTTTATTTTTTGCAGAGTCTCATTTTCTTCTCCAAGTTTTTTAACTAGAGCTTCAACTTTCTCTCTGTATTTTTGTATAGTGACACGCTCGTTGGCTGGACCAAACTTTATATACATCTTTTCTGAAGTTATATCACGCAAATCGAAAGAATCTTGCCTTGGCTTAATTCCTTCATCTCGATATTTCATCAGAGGAGCAATTTTATCGATCACTATGTTTAGTTGCGTATCATCCGCTTTTGCTAAATAACCACCATGTGTGATTGCTTCTATTAGTTCTTCTTTTTTTGCTACTACATTTACAGTAAGTGGCAAATCTGAAACCATCTCTATCAAAGCATCCTCATGTGTTAGTAGCTTCTTTTCTTCTTGAATATCATTTTTAAGTTTAAGAATAGAGTATCGAAGCACTTTGATCTCAAAGCTCATGGCTTTGTAATCCTCACCCGTTCTGGTTCTCATGAGTGGAGCGATATCTTTGAGAAGAAAATCTTTTTTATCTACAGTAAGTCGTTGCCAAAAAGCATCGTTTACTTGTTCTAGTAAGCTTTTATTGTCCAGAATAACTACATTATTTGACGGCAAGAGCGAGATATCTTGTTTTAGTTTTGCAATGCAATCATTTGCAATTTCTTCGTTGTTTAGCGATTCTACTAGATCAAGTTTTTCAAGTCTGGTCTCAAAAAGACGCACTGTAATTGGTTTTGTTGGTCTATCTATTTTACCTGTGGGATTCATCTGAAAGTACTCAAAGTTTTCCCAACAATCCATTATCAAAAACTTATCTTTTTTGGTACACCACGGTTTTATTTTCTTAGGCTCAAGTAGTCTTGTTCCACGGCCAATCATTTGCCAAAATTTTGTATATGAGAATACAGGCTTTGCAAACACCAGATTCACAAGCTCACGAACATCAATGCCTGTATCAAGCATGTCTACACTAATAGCAATTCTTGGAAAATCATTATTTATAAATTGATCAAGTAACCCACCCTTCCCATATACCCGGGAGTCATCGGATACAATTACTTTTGCTAAATTCCCTTTATGTTCTGGGTATAAATCATCAAAGACTTCTTGAATTCTTCTTGCGTGTTTCATGGTCATAGCAAAGAAGATTGATTTTCCGGGAAGCGTACCGCTCGCATCTTTTATGGATTCCTCCATGAACTCCTGGACTATGAGGGCGTTTGTACCTCTGTTAGTAACTTTTTTCTCAAGATCAGTTCCTTCGTAATCAATTTCTTCTGGCTCTTTTCCATCTGCAAGCAATTTCTTTTGCTCAGCAACTGTAATATTGTCCTTTCTGATTCCTTCTTTCTGAAATTTTGTTCGAATTTTAAGTACCTCATAATCACTAAGATATGGGGGATTATTATTTATGGCTTCTTCATAGGAGTAGGCGTATGTTGGCATACCGTCATCACACTCAAATAAACCAAAGGTATTGTGTTCAACCGCATCTTTTGGTGTAGCGGTTAATCCAAGCTGAATAGCATCAAAGTAATCAAAGATGTTTTTATACACGTTGTAAATTGATCGATGACTTTCATCTGCAATTATCAAATCAAAGAAATGAGGACTGAGTGGACAATCTTCCTTCTCAATAATATTGAGCATTGTGGGGTAAGTCGCTGCGTAGACTCGTCGTTCTGTTTTAATCTCTTTTTCACCTTCTTTTGGCCAAACTGGAGCGTTAGGTAAATATTCTTTAAAGGCATCTAGTGCCTGATTGCGAAGAGCTATACGATCAACTAGAAATAAAATCTTCTGAACCCTATTTGCCCGCATCAAGACATCAATCATTGATACTGCCGTTCTTGTTTTACCGGTACCAGTGGCCATTACGAGTAGTGCTTTTCGTTTTCCTTTATCAAGATTCTCAAAAACTGATCGAATAGCTTCGATTTGATACGGTCTACCAGAAATATCTCGATTTATAAGCTCTTGAGATAATGGCTTTTCATTTTTTCTGAGAAAGAGAAGTCTCTCAAGGTCCTTTTTACTAGGGAATCCATGAACTTTTCTGGGAGGATATTTTTCTGTATCCCAAAAGTAAATATCGTGACCATTGGTATAGAAAACGAAAGGCATTTCTTTACCTGAGTTCTTTTGAATATTCACCGCATACTGACGAGCTTGTTCTTGTCCAACTCGGGCATCTCTTGAAGTTTTTTTTGCTTCAACTACGGCAAGTGGGTGTCCATCATCCCCCAGAAGAACGTAATCTGCGTACTGAAATCCTTGGTGTTCATGTTGTGGTTCAGTAATACCATCAGGTAATCCAACCCATATATTGAGCTCTGAAGTTACTTGAGCAGGGTTGCTTACATCCCAACCTGCCTTCAGCAATCGTTTATCAATTATTTCTTGTCTTGTTTTTGCTTCTGTAGAAGTCATATAAAAAGTAACACCATAAATAACACTTAACTAGCACAGTAGTATTTTATCGCAATTACGGATAAATACCCCAACGAAATACTATCTATATATCTCTGTACAACTCATTTTACCTCTAAATCTTAGATATAGGCTAGTGAATCAATAATTTATTGTTGACAACTGGAAAATCAGTTTATATAATTCGATCACTTTATAGTATTTCGTTATGAGTTTCCCTACCCAAAGAAAATAAAAAAATATGGGCAACAATATACCTGGATACGACAGCGCGCAACCGATACTGTTCACTAACCTAGATAGTCTGCTATGGGGTGTTGTAAAAACTCTCCAGTATTTTTCTCTTCCCGTTATGGCTCTTTCAATTGCAGCACTTGGTATTGCATTAATAGCAAGTGGTGACGATACAGAGAGAAAATCCAGACTTAAAGGCTGGATTTTTAATATATTGATTGGTGGTCTTTTAGTCTTTGGGTCAGCCAGTATAGCGAGTATTCTCAAGCAATTTGTTGGTGGCACAAACTAAAAGAACTAACAATCGTAGTTGTTAGCTCTATGAAAAATTTGATACTAGTATGCGCAGTCGTACTGTTATCGATTTTCTCAGCAACACCCGCCCTTGCGCAAGAAAATCAAGACAACCAAAATCAAAATCAGCAAGTCACCTGGACGAATGAGTTTGCTGTTGAAGAAGACTCTTCAAGTGTTATTTCACTCCTCAAAAACTTTATAAATGGATTTGACTCACTGCTTGGTGGGTTTATTTTTTACACCCCTGACCCACTCGCCGAAAGCATTGCGCTCAAAGACGGTGGAGCAATTCCCGGTGTCACAAAGTACCGGGATATTTTTTATCAGATTGCTATTCCTATCCTTGCCATAATCATATCTTTTATAGCTATCATGCGTATTGGTTCAGATAATACCTATGAACTTAAGTCATTTTTTATCCGTTTGCTGATCGTAGTCGTGTTATTTTTAACCGTCCCGCATGTGCTTTCGTACAGTGTGCAGTTTAATAACTTGCTGGTTGAAAAGATCACGAGCACTCAACAGTTTACTGGATTTTTAGATGACTACTTTGATAAGTCTCAAGAAAAAATAGACGCAAACGAGAGCTCTGAAAAGTTTGGGATTCCTTCCTTTGATATTGCACTTCGAGGCGGTATTTTCAAGTCACTTGGCAAGTTTATTGTCCAAGTATTTTTATTTGCCCTTACCTTTTTGTTTTTACTGTGTGGATTCTTGTATATTGGGTTTCAATTTGTTATTCGCTTTTCAACACTGTTATTTCTGGGAGTAATTTACCCCATTGTTATTCCCTTTGCGCTGGCAGAGAAAACGCAATCGATTGTGCAGACCTTTTTTAAAACCTGGTTTACTTTTTTGATACAGCAACCCGCCTTTGTACTAGGCTTTGCCATTGCTACTGATATCTTCAAAAGCATTTTAGAATCCCAAGGTCCAAGTGTTGGCATGCTCTTTTTCTATACCGGATTTTTATTCTTTTTAGGCGGAGTAAATATGCTGGTTGCTCGTATTTTTGGTGATGCATGGTCTGCGATGTCAAATAATATGATGGCGGCTGTTTCTTCTCGTACCATCATGGCACCAATATCTGCAACTGCACGAGACTTTAAAAAAGGTATTACTGGTAATAAAAGCTTTAGCACCGCACTTGGTAACCAGGTGAAAAATAGATTTCTGACCAAGCAATCAAGCTCTGATTTTAGTACCAACTCAACGCAAACAAAAAATTACAGCTCAAATAACTCAAAAGCAGAGTACAGGGCAAATCCTGTTGCTGTACCCAAAGCACCCTTTTCGCAAAGCTTGATGCAGAGAGGATTTAGAGTACAGTCAGAAAACCCCAAGCAAGGAATCGTTTCTGTCTCTGGCACTGCTTATAAACACGAAGGTAAAAATGGTTTGGCGTCGTACTATCCAACAACCGTTGAAGCTGTGCAAGACGGAGTTCCTCAAGAAAAACTAAAACAAGTTGAGCTGAACAACGATAAATTTATCGACCTCTCGAGCTTTAACAAACTACATCCCAACCCACACAACTTTAATGCAATGCAGGAAGCAAAAAAGCAGGGGAAAGAAATTGATTATGCCTATGTCAAAGAATCGAGCCCACCTCATAAAGTAAAACACTTTTTGGAAGTTTCAGAAAATCGTAACCAAGCATTTGGAGTCAAAGGAGTAATAGTAGAACGACAAGCTAAAAAAGGAACTGAACCAGTAATACGCTTGTACTCACAAAAATCATATGAGAAACATACGAATATATAAAGACGATATACGGACCCATATCTTGCGAAGCATGTTCTTTACGGACACGGCTATCGTTTCTGGTGGCATACTAGTTATTGCCGTTAGCATCTACCTTGTATTTGTCTACGGCTTTCACTTTTTCGATTGGGGATACTATGTGTCTGCGGTATTTGTGGCTATCATCTTTTTTATCGCCTTTGTGAGTCAAAAAATTGATAATCAACCAATTTTTAAAGTTGTACCTCGAGCAACCACCTTTTCTGCATCAAAAAAAGAACTGCGTGTAACCAACCTTGATCCTTACTTTACCGACTTTCATATTCAAGACGACCTGGTTATCCGCAAAGATAAACTAATTCGAATTTACGAGGTTGAGCCATTTGATATCGCTCTCCTTAACGAGCAAGATCGTGAGCACTTTTTTATTAAGCTAAAACACGCAATCCATGTACTACCAACTCAAACACAGTTTATTGTGCGTAAGGTACAAGCTCAAAGCAGTGACTACTCAAAGCACTTCTTTTCACTTTATGATGACGCTTCCCCTGATCGAGAATCATTGATACACGAATATATCGGAAACCTTAAAGATCTGATTGATTCCAACTCATTTTTTGTAACAAAGCACTATGCAGTAATCGCCACACCCTGCAACACAATGAGGTCACAATCTGTAGTTGAGGCAGTCAACAAACTCAACGACATAGGTGCACGGCTTTCTGCTTCGCTCACTGTTTGCAGTATTGCTACGCACCCAGTGACTGGAAATGATCTGAAACAATTTGTTGGGAGTATTTTACGATGATTACAAATGCAAGCAAAACCACTATGAATACACTACTACAAAACATTAGAAATTTTAGTCTAACTTTTACTCTCAAGGATCAGGTAGATGGCTTAAGCCATGAACGAGATATATTTACCGAGGAACTTGTTTCCCTCAAGAAAGAAGCGGACTTGCTTCGAACCAGAAATGAGGGTCTTAAAAAACTAGAACAGCGTGTTCTAAAGGCAGGCTCATCTCCGACAGAAGAGGCACTTGTTGCTGAGATAAAACGACTAATGCAGGTTGTGACTTCGCAGGCAGAAACTATCAAAAAACAACCATTTACAACAAATACTGTTTCTGAACTAGTAAAACCAAAACGAGCGGGGAGTAGAACGCCCCTCGGGTTTATAAAAAGTTACTTTGCGTTTAAAAAAGACCTGAAAGCCTATGAGCAAAAAATACTAACAGAATCAAAAGAAAAGTTTCATCTGGTTGTCGAGAAAAAGGACGAATCTATCAATATCGATCGAAAAACTGAGAGCTCATATAAAAGTGAGTATATTGTCGAGCAAAGCACTCACCTCAATGTTGATGGCAAGCTTAAGCGAATATACTATCTTGCTGATATCCCCGCATACTTAAGTCCGTATGTATTGTTTCGTCTTCTGACTTCTTCATTGCCGTTTACTCTAAGTATTTTTATCGAGCCCGCATCAAGTACTGAGCTGCTTAAAAAAGCACGACAACGGCTGTCTGTACTTGAGATGCAACAGAACGAACGAGTAAGAGCAGGCAAAATCCGAGATCAACAAATTGATAAAAACATCGGCGAAGTCATGAGTTTTATTGATGAGCTCGTACATGAGGCTGAAAAAGGAGTGGTTTACTCGCTGTACTTACAACTTGAAGCAGATACTAAAAAGGAGCTTGAGGCACTACACAAAGAGCTACAAAACATTGCGGGAAGCATGGATTTAACTTTTAATCAGTACACTTTCGGACAGAAACAAGCATTTAAAAATTTCTTACCGTTTGCACAAGATCATGTGCAGGAAAATAGAATTTTACAATCAACGGCAGTTTCCTACCTTATGCCATTTGTTTCCAAACACCTGCATGACCCAGACGGCATATTTATGGGAGTAAACGCATACAATGATTCACTTATCTTCATGGATCCATTTACCTCGAGAAACAACAACATAAATATCTTTGGTGTTTCTGGATCGGGTAAAAGTGTGACCTCAAAAGTATTGATGAACAGGCTCTATATGCGGGGAGTCCAGATCTTGGCAATTGATCCCGAGGGCGAGTATGTAAATCTAGCTAAAAAGTTGGGTGGAGAAGTAATTCAGTTCTCGAGAGAAAACGGCATTAACCCATTTCATATCAACAGCACCAGGGAAAACGATATCTTAGATCATATCTCGACCCTTAAAACTTTCTTTAAGTTCTTTATTCCTCCCGCTCATTATGATGGGGCATTGCTTGATGAAAACCTGATCAAGCTGTATGACTCAGGTACGCCAAACTTTGAAAACTTACTTGAGCTTTTAGATACGCATCCGATGGCAAAAGATTTGAGTGTTTTATCAACCGGAAGCTTACGAGGAATATTTAACTCAAAAAGAAAGCTGGAACTTGATAACAACTTTATTGTGCTTGACCTGCATGATTTGAAAAAGGACGAAAAGCGAGAACCTGCTATGTATTTGTTAACTTCGCTAATCTGGAACTTGATCAATATTCAAAATGGTAAAAAACGCATGTTGTTTATCGATGAAGCACACAAGCTACTTGTTGATCCCGAGGTAGCAGTATTTTACCGAGAGCTCGTCAAACAAGCACGTAAACGCAATACAGGTGTTGTATCTATTACCCAAGATGTAGAAGACTTTTTGCACAACGAATACGGTAAAGCAATTATCACCAACTCTGAGACCAAGATTTTACTCAAGCAATCCTACGCTGCACTTTCTGAAATCGGCACCATTTACCCAATGACAGATGAAGAAAAACAGCAACTTGGGCATCTTGGCATTGGTGAAGTCATACTATTTAGAGAAGCAGAGCACGTACGACTTAATACCATTGTACTTCCATTTGAAAAGCCCCTTGTTTTTACGAGTGATCAATAAACTATGAAGGCACTTGACTACGCGAATGCTTTTAAGAAGCTAAAAGAAGATCCATTTGGACTTGTTGTTGATACGCTACTTGCCGTTATTGTAAATATATTTGCACCTTTCCCGCTGCCCAGTTCATTGGTTGCGCAGTTTAAAGTTCCAATCTTAGGGTTTTTAGCATCACTTGCGATTTTGTTTTTCTTTTTGATTATGCTCGTTGGAACCGTCTTTATGTCGCCACTGATTGTGAGCTCTGGATACTGGACGCAGTTTACTGCACTCTTTCAAAATCAAACAGGAGAATATCACGCTGATCCGGGATTTTCCGAGACTCAAATACCAAAACAAAACCCACTTGGTGGGTCTGGCATGAACTTCGCAGTAGTTACGGCCTACTTTTTAGATCCCAATTATTATTTGCAGTTTGGAAGAAACCACACGGGCATTGATCTAGTACCCTCCGATTCTTACTACAAAAATAGCCAATCATATAAAGATACGAGGGAAGTGATAGCGTTTGCCACGATCAACGGCACGGTTCGGCACTACATTGATCAGTATGGTGGTGAAACGGTTGAAATTACGAGCGATAATGGTTCAATTAAAGTACTGTATATTCATTTTAGTAGGGTGTTGGTCGAGTCTGGGCATGTGACAGCTGGTACTCCAGTAGGAATAATGGGAGATACCGGTAATGCAACGGGCGAACATGTGCATTATGAAGTGCGTACAAAAAATGGTAATAACTGGCAGGCAGTAAATCCGTTAAACTATATAGAGTGATATGAAAGAACTATTAACATCAATTGAAAACATAAATCAACCAATCAGATTCGCCTATTTTGATCTAGGCGGTGTCGTTTTTAAATTCTCAGGCGGGCTTGAGACAATTTCGAGCAGATTAGGAATTCCCCTTGCGTCTATAGAATCATACTGGAGAGCACAGGATGACCAAATTTGTTTAGGAAAGTTAACCCCACAAGATTTTTGGGTTAATCTAGTTTCACACTTTGGTCGGGGAGAAAAAGATATGAACTTCCTAGAAATGTGGATTGATCATTTTGAGGCGATATCTGAGACTCATGGGGCAATGGAGGAATTGCAATCAAATGGAGTACAAATTGGCCTATTAACAAACATCTATCCAAGTGTACTTGAGAAGGCGATCGAGAAAGGCTATATACCACAACTTCCTTACCATTCAGTCATTCAATCATGTGAGGTGGGTCTTGTAAAACCTGACAAGCAGATTTTTGAATTAGCTTTAAAACCAATAAATTACTTACCATCAGAAGTGATACTAATTGATGACAGAGAGGAAAATATTGAAGTTGCTCGAACCTTGGGCTGGAACGTGCACCATTTTAAATAAAATTATGATAAACATAGAACTAAATCCATTAAATCAAAATCAACGAAGAATGCTTCAACTTGGAGTTGTTTTGTTACTTGGACTATTTCTAGCGGGTTACTTTCTTTTGAGAAAGAGCCCCACTCCAGAGCAGTCAACTAAAAACAATACAGCATACATTGAGGATTCTGTTCTTCATGTATTTGACGACACTATCTCAATTGCAGAGTACCCAAACAGAGTAGTTGTACATTATCCATACCTACTTGTTATTTTGCCAAAACAGCAAAAAACTCATATCTATAACTTTAAGACAGCTTCAAAAGAAAAAACAGTAAATGAAGCTCCGCTGGATTATTCTGATGGGAAAGTACTTAAAAATATTGGCAAAACAACATTCATTGATGGACAAGACCTGGAAGTGTTATGTGACAAGGGATTTATAAAAAGTGGTACTGAAGTGTTGTGTCTAACAAAAGTAACTACAAATACGGTTGAAAATAAGCTCATTTCAATCTCGGTTCCAGATAAAAAGCAAAAAGAGATATACGTTTCAAAGGATATTATTACCGACTTTTCAGTTGTAAACGACAAAATCTACATTGGAGAGATTAATCTACACAACAAGCAAAACTACTTGATAGTTGATGGCACAAAGATTGAAGTTCCAAGTGTTGTTAGCCTGATTTATGAAATGGATGGAGAACCTTACATTGCAACGCTAAAGGGGGCACTGAGTGATGGGGAAAGTTGGTACAAAGTTGAAAAAAATACTGTAGACAAAGTTGAAGGCGAAAAGATTTTCCTAAGATATGCTATAGAGGTTAAGAAATGATTTCTAGTCTACTTTTGAATTTTTCTACAGCCTCAGCATAAAACTCATTCTCTGCCATGTAGTTAAGTAAATCACTCGTTTCTTCTATTGGATCATGGTTGAGTTGTGAACAAAGGGCTGCAATTTCCAATCTGACTTCTTCAGAATAAACAAATTCTTTAATCGCTCCATCAGGCATTTTAAAGATAAAATAGATCAAATCATCACCTACGAAGTCATTCCAAAAACCATTATCAAGTTGTTTTCTGACTAAATCCTTATAATTTTCTATTGATGTTGATGGGATTATTAATTTTCTGCTCTCGGAGTCTGTGCAATGGTCGATTTGTATATTCAATTTAAGTAATTCTTTGTCGGTAATTTGACTGGCACCCATCAAATAACTCCTGTAGGTGTCACCTTTTGTTAGCTGACCGGAAATTTTCCTCATCATTTTGATTATTTGTGAAGCAAACTCACGATTAGCATTTTCTGGATCGGTGACTGTCAACATTTTCAGCACAGATTCAAGCACCTTTGAATGATTTTTCTCATCGAGAACTAGCTCAAATGTTTTTGGATCTAAATTCTTAAAAAAATCTTTGTATTTAGGGTCAAATATTAGTGGCTCAATATCTTGCCAAGTAATTGGCTTCGAATTGCGGATAGTATCGTTCATAACAGTATTTTATCAAATTTTGAACGTATTTATACAAACTATCTCTAAAGGATGTATAATTGTATGCAGAGGCATTTCTATATGGAATCAAAAAATCAATTTGGCAAAATACTAAAAAAAGCTCGACTCAAAGCAAAAATGACTCAAGCTCAGGTTGCGCTTAAGGCTGATATTACAACAAACTACTATGCTCGTATCGAGCGTGGTGAAGTTAGTCCAACTATAGAAGTTGTAAATGCTGTAGTTGAGGCATTAGGTATTCAGCTAAACTTTCCTCTTAAAAAGTCGAAATAATACTAGAATAATTCAAAAATTTTATCGTCGCTTTAACTTCTCGTTGCTCTTCCAGTCTTCTCATAAACTCCAAACTTTTGGATTGTGACAAAATATTTAGACTTCCCTCCCAGAGTACTTTTCTGTCAAGAACAGCTATTTTTCTATGGTGATATCCATGCAATAGTGTAAGCTGAACACCCATCTCAGATAATTTCAATATTTCATTTGTAGCTTGGTCACGATAGAAGACTGTTTCGTGCTCGGATGGGTCTCTTGTAATAATCTGAATCTTAATTTTTTTATGTAATAAACGTTGAAAGACTTGGCTGAAAGTCTCCATACGCTCAATGGTAATATAGGGGCTTTCTATAATTACCTCTCTGGAGCATAAATCCAAGTCTTTCAAAAATTTCGTATAAAATGTCTGTTCGTTATATAAACCGTCGGCGTGGGCGATAAAGATATTTTTTTGCATATCTAGTTAATCACCTCCTTTATCTTGGGGAAAGGTAACGACCTTGAAGGTATTGCCTGGGGTTTATTACTTTTATCCAGTTTGATAGGATAAAAGAGCATTAATTTATGAATCCAAGCTAAAAGTGGTTCGAAAGAAAGTGCATTAGGGTCACCTATACGGACTAAAGAAGTTTTAACATCTTTTTTTTTACGATGAATGGCACTAATTTAGGTGTTCCAAAACGTAATTCATCATAGGTTGGAGGTTGTTCAAAAAGCAGGCTAAAGTACTCTGCTTGTTTGAGTGGTTTTTGCGCATGTAGCAACAATTCTTCAAGGTGTTCCAAATAAAATCCAATTATCTCCATTACCTCCTCA
>Ga0210057_1002493_pt1 | contig 26268 bp, 20 predicted proteins | sample CryGeyCG2114_010_2_FD_183968 | JGI IMG/M metagenome (GOLD analysis project Ga0210057, IMG submission 183968) | Groundwater microbial communities from aquifer - Crystal Geyser CG10_big_fil_rev_8/21/14_0.10 (SPAdes) (version 2) | ecosystem: Environmental > Aquatic > Deep subsurface > Groundwater ...
ACTTTTACCCCGTTAGAGATCAGACTAGTCACTTACCAGAGGTAGCATTAGACATCGCAGTTTAAAAGTATGTAGTTTGTCATTCCGAATTCATTTCGGAATCTTACTGGGTATTAGATCCTGAAACAAGTTCAGGATGACAAAATTCCATAGGTTTAAATGTCGTTCTCTAATGATACTACGCGAGCTACCTGTCCGCCTTTGGAGGAAAGCTCGCTATTCCGTCTACAGTATTCTCTCTTGGAGCAGCGCCTGCCGGCCGGCGAGGCAGGCAGGATGACGAGGAAGTATTCGTCATTCTGAACTCGCCAAAGGCGGGTGAAGAATCTCCTTCGGAAAGGGGGATTTCTTCTCCTTTATGTTGTCGCGTAGGGTGGACATTCTTGTCCACCATTCAGATAAGTCGCCGCGGAAGGAAAGAAGGCGGCGCGCGGGAAAGCTGTAACATCTATATTAACCGCGGTCTAAATCTTCGGCGCTTTTAGTGACGGGGAGAAATTGCTCAAAATATTGCTGGAAAAAGAGGTGGTAGTTTTCCTTCTTTCATCAAAACGCGACAAAGCCAAATTAATTAGCTCATCAATCATATTTGGGAAAGAGAGACCGCCCGCTTCCCACAAATAAAAACTCATACTGCCGGGAATAGTATTTATCTCAATAACAAAAATTTCCTCTGTCTCCTCTTTTACCAAAAAATCCACTCTGGCTAAACCGTGGCAGTTAAGACAATTAAAAACTTTCTTAGCGGTTTCTTCTAGCCGCGCTCGTAAGCCCTGATCCAATATGGCCGGGATTTCTCGCCTAGCCGATACCATACCCTGGGACTTACCTCTTTGTGATTTGTATTTTTGATCGTAATCCAAAAAATCGCTATCGGAAACCACCCGTTCGCAAACCGAAGTACGCAACTCACCCCCACTATTGCCTAGAACCGAAATATTAATTTCCTTGGCGTTGACAATCGCTTTTTCCACCATCACCTTCTGGTCAAAAACACTCGCCACTTCAACCGCATTTAACAGCTCATCACGGTTTTCCGCTCGGGCCACACCGATACTGGAACCGGAATTGGAGGGCTTTACAAAAAGAGGATATTGCAATACGGCTTCAATTTGAGGAATGTATTGTTCCATCTTCTGCTCCCATTCGTGGCGGTAATACCAAGTATATTCAGTTTGAGGAATATTATTAGCCGTAAAAACTTGCCTCATTAGCACTTTATCCATACCTAGAGAGGAACCCAAAATACCGGAGCCGATATAGGGAATACCCGCCACTTCAAATAATCCGGCAAAACCGCCACTCTCCCCCAGCCCGCCATGAAAACAGGGAAAAAACACATCAACGGCAAGTTCTTCCTTTCTACCCAGCAAACCCTCGCTTATTTTGACTAATTTTGGGCGCGGTCCAGTGGGAGAGAAAGCAAAACGTTTGACGCCCCGATCTATTCTATCAAGATCTTTGAATGTCTCCGCTTTAGAAAGACACTCATCGCTAAACCACTCGCCTTGCTTTGAAACATATATGGGAATAGCTTGATATTTTTCTTTATTGATATTAGCAAGAACTTGCAAACCAGTGATAACGGAAACTTCATGTTCAGTAGAGTTGCCGCCAAAGATGACACCGATGTTTAGTTCGCTCATATATTTATTATAACAATAATTAGAGAAAAAAATTGCGGCAAGTTTTTATTAAGTGAATAGAGAACGACATTTAAACCTATGGAATTTTGTCATCCTGAACTTGTTTCAGGATCTAATACCCAGTAAGATTCCGAAATGAATTCGGAATGACAAACTACATACTTTTAAACTGCGATGTCTACTTTATATTAGAGGATAGCCAGTAGTTTACGCGTGATGAATCATAATTTTACGAGCCATTTGTCCATTGTATTCTAATTTTATTCTAATCGCGTCTTTTGGCCACAAACCAGGCGCGTTATTCGCCCACTCCACTACTAAAACTGATCGGCCGTCTTGAACAAAATCCAACAAATCCAGTTTTTCAACTTCGCGGGGATCGTTGAGACGATAAAGATCGGCATGAATCAAAGGCAATCGGCCGCCGGAGTAAATTCTCTGAAGAACAAAAGTCGGTGAAAGAACCTTGCCTTTGCAACCAAGGTCAGAAAAAATCCCCTTGACCAATTCGGTTTTACCTGAACCTAGCTCTCCTTCCAGCAGAATCACTTCCCCACCCCGCAAACTCTTGGCTAATTTTTGGCCGTACTTCTGGGTTTGCTCGGCAGAGTGGGAAACAAAAACTTTGCTTATCTTAAAAAATTTAATGAAAATAGACCGGACAACCAAATACAAAATAATTCCTAACAAAGCGCCAAAAGAATCGTTGCGCACATCCGTAAGTTTAGCAATCCTCCCGACAGTAAAGAGCTGATGAAACTCATCCGTAAAAGCGTACGCGACAGAAGTAAAAAAAACCAACAATCCGGAAAACACCCAAGAAATACTAACACTATTGGAAAAAGCACGCGTCAGCAAAAAACCTAAACCAGAATACTCCAGAATATGGGCGTACAAATGGATCAGGCGCTCTGTTTCCAGATTGGAAGAAAAGTCGGCATTGGGAATGGCAGAACCGATGAAAATAAAGGCGGCCCAAACAAAAACCGGGACCCACAAAGATAAATAGCGTTTAGTATCAAGCGACATACTAGAAACTCAAAACTCAAAGATCAAAACTCAAAGCTACAGCCTAAATGTCAAAACTATTCTAAGTTTTGCTTTTTGAGTTGAAGTTTTGAACTTTAACATTTGAAATTTGCGATGCTTCTAGGCCATCCTTCTTGCTATCTTATCATAATATTAGTTAAGATACTCTCATGCCCATCGCCCTTGCCATCGCCATTTTTATTATTTCCTGTATCGCTCTCGCGAAGAGCTCCACTTCTCTCGTCGGTAACCTAAACAACATTGCCAGCTATTTAGGAATGTCCACCTTTACGATCAGTTTCCTGATTATGGCTACCGCCACCTCTCTTCCCGAGTTGTTCGTCGGTATTATGTCCTCCATAAGGGGCGAGGCTGTCCTGGCGTTAGGAAACGTCATCGGGTCAAACATCGCGGATCTTACCATAGTGGCCGGGATCGCAGCCACCTTCGCCCGAGGCATATTAATAGAAAAACGAATCAACCGCGAAGATATTTTCTTTATGAATTTAGCCGCCTTTGCTCCCCTTATTCTCTTGTGGGACGCTAAACTCTCCCGCACCGATGGGGCACTACTCGTAACCTTATACCTCTTTTACATTCTTAAGCTGATTAGAGAACGAAAATCGTACAGCCAGAAGGGGGAGGCAGCAAACTCAATCCTAAAAAATTTACTAAGTTTTTTTATGTGGGTAGGCTTATTGGTAGGAAGCACGTATGGGGTTGTAATGACTGCCCAAAGGATCGCTAGCTTGCTGGGAGTACCACTAGTCCTGGTAGGGATTTTCGCAGTCGCGCTAGGTACTTCGCTGCCGGAACTTACTTTTGAGATAAGGGCAATGCGTAAACAGCAAGGAGGCATGGCCATGGGTAATCTATTGGGCAGTGTTATTGCCAATGCCACTTTGATCTTAGGAGTATCCGCCCTGATCGCGCCTATCCACGTTACCCACTTTCCTCTCTTCGCCACCAGCAGTATTTTCCTAGTACTAACAGCGCTCCTTTTTACCTCCTTTCTCCGCAGCGGTCATCGCCTATCTTGGAAAGAGGGAATAATACTGGTGTTTTTCTACATGATATTCATAACAGTAAGTATGCTGGTGAGTTAGATAAGCAACTTCATCTAAAAGCAATTACCAACAAAACACCGGCGATCACGATAAATAACCCCGGAATAGCAAACCAAACCGGACTTTTCTTATCATTATTTGAATAAGAAGGAGAGAGAGGGGCGGTGTCCGACGATTCTGAAGAAACAGAGCCGCCTGCTTGGTCAAAGGATACCGATCGTAAAGCTACCGGGGCAAAAGGAGGAGAAAATGATGGGGAGGAAGTTACACCTTGAAAATTATTTTTACCTATGCTCGATGCAACAGTTCCTAAAACGGAAGAATTGCTTACCTGAACTGTTGGCGTTAAAGTGATCGTCTCGTCAGCTTCACTCGACAATATAACCGAGTCTTCCATTGGTTCACTATTATTACTTTTCCCCCACGAAGCTCCATAACTTTGCCCCAAGCGAATCCATGTCCAATTGGGACTACAGGTACTATAAGTAAACCTATCAACAACATTTTTATTTTTGTCTATTAATTCAACGGAGTCTCCATCGTTATTAAAAATATTCCTTCCTACCAATTCTATATCTATGTATCCATACATAGATATAAGAACGGGGGAGTGGAACGAGTAAAAAGAAGAACCGTCCACCCCATCATCTAAACCCCAATCAATTAACTCAACAGAAAAGGGATTATTATTAAACAATTCTACCCATTCTTGACCCCCAGTCGCGGGGCAAGGCATAAACTCGGTCATGAAAATATTCTCCGGCGTGATGATTACCTCCTCTTCGGTAGGAGTAGGCGTAAGGGTATCAGTTGGCGTTGGGGTAGGAGAGTGTCCTTGTTGCAAGTAGATACTGTTCTGGGCGAGCGGTGTTCCTATGATGCTATTCCCCTTCGCATCCAAACCGTTGGTTGTAACACCGTCATTTGTCCCCCAATTATCCGGGTCGGATTCTGACTGGCGAGGATCAATTCGTTCCATCGTTGCTCTCGTTTCTGCTTTCTTATTATTCCCTGCAAACCAGCCCCCACTGCAATCAACCTTGTCAATAATATCCTCACCATCCTTTAATAATAGATACTCTCCGCTGTTCGACAATCCCGACCCACTCCAACCGCTCGGCTCCTGAGAAGCAGTTATATCGGAAATGGTGGTATCGTCAGTTCTCTCTAACAGAAAATACTGTCCCGACCCAATAGTCCCTACTAAAGGCTCTATCAAGATATCTTCGTATCCGCCTTCCCCAAGGTGCCGCTCGTAAATCCCCCATCCTTCAAGAACAACTTCGTTTGAACCGCAATTATACAACTCTATCCACTCATCGTTTGGAGAGGCGACTGTTCCCATCCAAGCGATCTCGTTAATCACCACGCAAGGATCACTCTCAGCCAAGGAAGGGTGTGGATATTTAAGGATATATAAGGGTATTGAAAGGAATATAAACAACAAAAGGATAGGTCTAGAGGTAAAAAGGGTGAGAGACGCAGACAGAACCGGCCGAGAATATGGGGGCATACAATCTTATCGTAACCCAACCGGACATGACCAATCAACCGTCGCTGCCAACTAAACTTCCTTTAACATTTCTCGTAAAGCATCTTTTAACTCTTTCTTAACTTCTTCTAAATCACGAGTACAGCTCGTTCCGGCAGCATTAAAATGACCGCCGCCATTACCGCCTAACTTGGAAAACAGGATTGGAAGGTTAATTTTGTTAAACATACTGCTCCCCCGACCGCTGATTTTAATTTTTCCCTTTTCCTCAAATTCTTTAATGTAAAGTCCTCTTGGATAACCTTTAACAGTATTGGCCAATTCTGATGTATAAGCATCACCCAAAAGCTTAAGCATTTCTTCTGATATGCCGTCCCGTTGCTGTTTTTCTAATGGCATAAAAAGAAATTGAGTTTGCAGCTCATCATCGTATTCAGTATTTTTGATGGCGTAAGAGAGCATATCCAAATAACCTCTACTTTTGGAAAAAAATGTCCTTTCCAGCAACTCTGTTGTTCGCGCGCCTTCTTCTAGTAACATTGCCGCGGTTTTCATTGCAGCCGCCCTAAAATTCCATCTAAAATTCCCCGTGTCCCCAACCAATCCGGCGTAAGAAAGAGTAGCGATACTCTCATCAATAAAATTATTTAGCGTAATTTCGGACAGAATAACTTCCACCGTAGAGCTCGCTTTATTATTCTTTATTTGATAAGTGGCTAAATCTTCAGGGTCGCCTAAGTGATGGTCTATTTGAATTATTTTTTTACTTTTGTCTAATACCGGAGCGGGAAGCTCTTCATTCTTGTAATCGTAAAATTGAACCCAATTTGTGCCATCAAGTAAAATAAGGGTATCAAAATCCCCTCTTGCTAAATACTCTCGGCTGTCTTTGGCGTTGAATTCTTCAAAGTAAGGCAAAAAGTTATATTGTTCCGCTTCTTCCGGACTCAATTCCCTAGGAAATATCAAGACCGCGTCTTTATTAATATGTTGTAAATATTTCTTTATAACCAGCCCGCTAGCAATACAATCCAAGTCTAAAGGTTGGCTGGTAATTACTAAAATCTTTCTTGAATCTTGTGTGTATTGATCAAATTTTGTCATAGGTTAAACATTGGGAGCATATATCCATAGTACACCAGTGACGATTGACAGAAAACCTACCATACAATAATATTCACTCCTTGCCAAAATAAAACTAGATATTCTAATACTAAGTATATGTATCAATTCATTAAAAACTTACTATCTACCAGGCGCCTGGGCAGGAATCCTAAAGAGTTGGTAAAACACAGCGTTAAAAAATACAAAAAAACATACGAATTACTTGGAAAGTATGAGGCGTCTGGAAAAAACTCCCAAATTTTGGATGACCGTGAAAATGTCGAGGGAATATTTCGAAACATTCAAAGATCTATTAACTTTCGATGAGCCAATCCCTCCCTTTAACACCCGTTACGAAGGAAAATTAGAAGGTATACTGGGCTCAACGAGCCAGACCTTTGAGGGAAAGCGCCTCAACAAGACGGTACTGGATACCGCCGCCGCTTACCTCAACCAATTGATACATGGCAATATTATTTACTCACATATTCCTCTTAAACCACGGGATAGATTTCACGATCTCGTATGAGGGGCTCTATAATGCAGCGGTACTGATCGCTAAAGCTGACGAGAAAACTCCCGGCAAAATCACTAAGCAATTTGCCCAATATATAATCGAGAAATTTACTACAGAAATAGAAAGATAGTCAATAAATCTACTTGACATGAAAATACCAGGTCATTAATCCACCGCCATGGTCGACCACCACATAGTTAAGCGCCGAAGAACCGCAAGTGGTTTGCCCGGTGTACATAGTGCCAGGCAAAGGCGTGCGGATAAATGAATTATCTGAGTTATACATATCAATACCGGTATGGAAATTATTAGCGTACCGCCAGGAATACGGAGTTTGCCCGTAGTGTTGGGTAATAATCGGGTCGGTCATTGGCCAATCCCAGTTACCGCTTCCCAACGAATCCCCATTTGTGTCGGTATATGGTTTTAAATACAGGGCCGGATCATGATACTGACCATCTTGACGCACTTCAAAATGAAGATGCGCACCAGTTGAGCAATCGGGATAGCCCGTATTCCCCATAATTGCAACAACTTCACCCGCGGAGACTTCTTTACCATCAGCAAATTTAAACGAAGCCACCGCCGCCTCAATGGCCGCCTGCTCCGCTCTCGCTTGCGCTAAAAGTTGCTGAAACTCCGCCTCGTTATTTTTCGTCTGCTCCAAAATATAGGCTTTTTGTTTTCGCTGCTGATCCATCCGCGATTGATATGTCACCAGCCGATCCTTCTCCACCACCAACTCGGCCTGCAAACGTTCCACTTGAATCCGTTTTAAACTTAAAGTCTCCTTCTGCTTACGGTAATCGGTACGCAACTGATCCATCTTAGCAATTAAGTCACGGTCTCGTTTCTCTAAAACTTTGAAATATTTGGCGCGCGCGGCTAGATCGGACAGCGAGGTGGCGGCCAATAGCGAACGCCATGGGTCCTTTACTTTTATTTTATAGTCAGCCCTAGCGCGCGAAGCAAAAAGCTCGTTCTGCCGATCCAGTGCTTCTCCAAGCTCCATGATGTAGCCGTCAAACTCCTGAATGCCCTCTTCCAATTCAATCAACTCCTGCTCCTTGGCTTCAATACTCAACTGGGTCTCCTTAACCCGCAGCCAAGTTAAATAAATTTGGTTATCGTAATAGTTTATTTCGTTTTCCAAAGTCCGCTCTTCACCTTTCAACTGATCAATTTTGTCTTCATATTCCTTAATCTGATTATCCAATTGAGATAGCTGATCAGAGAAACTGCTATCCTGCGCGTGGACTAGAGGAATTATTAAAGCTAAAAGAAGAGTAATTAAGTTGCGAATCATGAGTAAATTGTAACGGATTATTATGCCCGCGAATAACGTTTAACCGCAATCCAACTTCCCAAACACCCCAAACCAGCACCCAGCACCAGTTCCCCTAGCGCCAAAGAAGCAATTAACCACCAAGCCGGTGCTGACCAGGATAGTTCCTGCCAAAGAGGAGACAGCCACGAAAAAAATAAAGGAACAAGGGCACCGCTGGCCGCTAAAGACAAACAAGCGCCAAAAAAGCCCAGCAGTGAACCCTGACATAAGTATGGCCCTTGAACATAGTGGTCGGTGGCGCCCACCAGCTTCATAATAGAAATTTCCTCTTTTGAACCGCGCACGCTCAAACCAATAGTCACCAGCACTACCAAAATAGACACGCCAACCAAAAGGCCGAGCAAGCCTAAACCAGCCCAACGGGTCACCTTTAGCCAATAATTCACTTTAGAAGCGAGGTCTTTATAATAGGCCACTTCCTCTATTAAAGGCTTAACAGCAGAAAGGGAATTAACATCTGTCTCCAGTAAACCTAGGGAGGAAGAGAAAAAAAGCAATTGTTCTTGAGAAAGATCGCCAGCAGACAAGAAATCAGATAGACTATTCAAAGACGCAAGATTTTTGGCCCTAATATCCAAACTGGCAGGGAAAATCTCTGCCGACACCGACTCCACCAGCATAGGCTCGTGTTGATACTGGCTGGTATATAATTCTAAAGCCTGTTGTTTGGAGATGTAGTTTACCGAAATAAGTTCAGAAGATTTTACCAAAATATTTCTTGCCTGCTTGATTTGTTCTTCGTTAGCCGAATCATTAAAAAAAATACTAAGTTGCGCTTGCGATTCCATCTGCTTAATCAATCCACCCAAAAACAAAACTAAACTAACAAGCAATCCTCCGCAAAAAACAGCTAAAAAAATTACCAATATGCTCGATAGGCTCATTAGTATTTGGCGCCTAATATTATGTAAAGATTCTACCAATACGCGCATAAAATCACGAGTCAACTAAACGGCCATTATTAAGCCTAATCTCTCTTTTTTTTGTTTTTTTAACTAGAACTTCGTCATGCGTTGCCACCAGGACGGTCGTCCCCCATTGATTAACAAGATCAAAAAGACCAAATACTTGCCAAGCTGAATCCTTATCCAAATTTCCGGCCGGCTCATCAGCAATCAAGAGGGGCGGATTGTAACTGATAGCTCGCGCGATTGCTAGGCGCTGCTGCTCCCCGCCAGAAAGCTCTTGGGGAAAGGCGTTTTGGCGGTTAGCCAAACCAACGGTCTCCAACAAAGACGGGATTATTAAGCTAATCTCTTTTTCTGTTTTTCCGCCCACCCGCAAAACCAAGGCAAGATTTTCGTACGCGGTTTTGAGGGGTAAAAGGCAGTAATTCTGAAAAACCACCCCCACTTGCCGCCGCCAAGAAGGGAGTTGGCGCCGTTTGAGACCGGTAATATTGGTATCACCAAAAAATATTTCCCCGTGATTTGGCAAAAAATCACGAATCAATAAACGAAGCAAAGTGGTCTTACCCGCGCCAGAGTGTCCAGTCACAAAGACAAATTCCCCCGGCGTTACGGTAAATGAGATGTTATCTAAATTAAAACCCCCATTGGGGTATTTTTTTGTCACTTGATCAAAAACAAGCACAAATTTCGAGAAGAAAACTAAAAAACCAAACCTTCCACTTCTATAATGAGCGGCTCGCCGGCTTTACTTACAACAACACCTTTGACATCAGCCTCCCAGCCCAAAAATCCAAACATATCCTTCATTTTGCTAGACTCTCTTAGGTAAGAGACAAGATTCCCCTGGTCATCTATTAACATATAGTCAGCCTTAACCGATGAGTCTCCCGGCAATTCCTTTATTAGACCGTGCTTAATTACGGATGATTCGCTTGGAATCGCTTTTGAAGGGGTGGGTTGATCATCTTGGTACAATCCGGGTGATGAACCTGGAGAATACGATGAATCTTTACCCTTGGTCGCCCACCAAACACCTAAAATCGATAAAGGAATTGCCACCAAAGCAAAAACAATCACTCCCACCCAGTAAGGAAAGGGGGATTTAACAGCGTTGTCTCCACTAACTCGTTGAGCTTGGAGCTCTTTGATTCTAGATAACTTTGCCGCCTTTGCCTGGGCGATCGGATCTACGACAATGGGGTTTGACATAATCTCATCCATATAGTCTAGCTTGAGTATAACATAGCAAAAAAACAAGTCTCAAAAATTAGGACGCGCGCAATTGAGCTCTAATAAAATCGTCAAGATCACCATCCAGGACCGCGTCGGGATTGGAGGATTCAACACCAGTACGTAGATCCTTAACCAATTTGTAGGGCTGAAGAACATAGGAACGAATTTGTCTACCCCAACCCGGAGTTTTATGTTCGCCCTTTATTTCTTGTTTTTTCTGACGCTGCCTGCCTTCTTCCAAAACCATTAGTTTCGACTTTAATAAGCGCATGGCGATTTCCCGATTGCGCGCTTGGCTGCGCTCCATTTGACAGTTAACAACAATGCCCGAAGGAATATGTTTTAAACGCACCGCGGTAGCGACTTTATTAATATTTTGCCCGCCGTGACCGCTGGAGTGCGTGGCTTGAAACTCTATCTCCTCATCCTTTAACTCTATTGAGTTTGCTTCCTCAATTAAAGGAATCACCTCTACCAAAGCAAACGATGTTTGGCGCAAGTTGTTGGCGTTAAAAGGCGATAAGCGAACAAGGCGATGCACACCAAATTCCCCTTTTAGATAACCGTAAACACGATCGCCGGACACTTGGTAAGTTACCGATTTAATGCCAACCTCTTCACCCGGAGTACAGTCAATCCGACTGTACTGATAGTTTTTACGGTCAAAGTAGCGTAAGTACATTCTTTCCAGCATCGCCGCCCAGTCCATCGCTTCAGTACCGCCCTGACCGGCATGAACGGAAAAAATTGCCTCGTTTGAATCATAAGGGCCTGACAAAAAAGCCATGCTTTCCAGTTCATTCAAGGCAACTTCTATTTTAGTTAACTCATCCTCCTCCAAAAGCAGTTCCAGCTCCTCAAAACGGTCAATTTCTTTTTGCAAGGAGCCCAAGCGCTTCATTTTCTTTGAGGCCCTCTCTGAATCGAACCAGAAACCGCTGTCCGATGATTCTGCCAACAACTGTGAAGCTTGGGTCTTTTTTTCGTCAATGTTCAACTTCTGCCGCAACTCAAAAAAACGAGCCGCTAATTCTTCTTTATTCATAGATTAATCAATTTTCCCGGTTTCCAAAAACCGCGCGTCCAGCTTTACTAAATCTCCTTTTTTGGCCTGACCGCTTATCATCAGCTTAGCCAGAGGCGCTTCTAATTTATCTTGAACTAAACGCCGCAAAGGACGGGCACCCCATTGGTTACTAAAACCATTTCTGGATAGTGCCTCAATTAAATCTTCTTCGCACTCCAAACGAATATCCTTTTCGGCCACCCTTTTAGCCAGATCTTTAAGTAATAACCGGGTAATTTGGAGAACATCACCTTGGGCAAGCGGCTGAAAAGTAATAATACCGTCAAATCGGTTTAGAAGCTCCGGTTTAAATCTCTGCTGAAGGGATATCATCGCCTCTTCCTTTATTTGGTCGTAAGCTTGTCCTCGGCTTATTCCCTCTTGAATCGCGGCGGTGCCAACATTTGAGGTAGCAATAATAATAGTGTTGGAAAAATTAACGGTACGACCCATACCATCAGTTAAACGCGCGTCATCCAAAACCTGCAAAAAAAGAAGCAAAATATCCGGATGAGCTTTTTCGATTTCGTCGAGCAAAACCAAAGAAAATGGTTGGCGGCGCACTGCTTCCGTCAATTGGCCGCCGGAAGCGGCGTCGGGATGGCCTTGCGGCGGGCCGATTAGGCGATCAAGAGAGCTTTTTTCTTGATATTCGCTCATATCAAAACGAATCATCCTCTTTTCCCCGCCAAAGTAGGCATTAGCTAAAGCCTTGGCGGTTTCGGTCTTGCCCACTCCGGTCGGGCCGACGAATAAAAAGCTGGCCAGCGGCCTTCCTTTAGCAGTCAAACCAGCTCGCGCCCGCCGCAGCGCATTCGCGACCGCGCTAATTGCCTCTTGCTGGCTAATAACTTGCTTATGAATCAATTCCTCCAAATTAAGAAGCGCTCCTGATTCTTGACCAGTAATATTTTTAATGGGAATACCGGTGCGCCGTTGGGCTACTTCCAAAACATCATCCGCTGTTACTACGGCCCGAGATGATTCTCGCGCGTAAGACACCGCCTCATCCAGCAAATCAACCGCCTTGTCGGGCAAAACCCGATCATATATTACTTGGTCAGAAACATTAACCGCCTGACGCAGAGCGGGGAAACTGATCAAAACTCTTTCGCTGTGCTCAATATCCAAGGAAACAGCGCGCAAAATTGACAGTGATTGATCTAAAGTCGCCTCTTTAAGTTCCACTTTTTGGAACAGCCGGGCAAAAGCCCCATTCGGTTCAATATATTTTTTGTAGTTGGCGTAATCAGTCGTCCCAATTATCTGAAAGGCGTGCGAGCTCAAATGCGGCTGAAGCGCGGCATAAGCGCTGGACGACTCCCCCGCCTCTTCTTGAACTGCCGCCGCCAGATTGTGAATTTCATCAATAAATAAAATTATATTACCCGCCGCTTCAATCTCTTTTATTATTCTTGTCAGTTTGTCGTTCATACCACCAATAGAAGTAGCGTAAGAGCCAAGAGCGGAGGGATTCAGAGAAACAAGCCTTTTGAACTGGAGAGAGTCCTTATATGTACCGGCAATTATTTCTTGCGCCAACCCGCCCACCAAAGTGGTCTTACCACTACCGGGCTCGCCTATAATCAAAACATGTTCATGGCCGGAACGGGACAGTGCACGAATTATACTTTCCAGAGCTTGCTCTTTTCCCACCGCTTTGGGAAGAAGGTTACGGGAAGCTTTCCAAGTCAAGTCTTCGCTTACACTATCCAAGTGCGGAGTGGGACGGCTGGTTCGGGCCCGATCCACACCGCCGATAGGAGAAACTTTGTAGTCCTCATCCCACATTTTCGGCGGGTTATTTTTTATGTAATCTTCCACAAGCCAAGATAACGCCCCAAAAATATCGTCACGATGGATGTTCGTATCCAGCAAAGCTTCCTGCAACTTCTTAGATTGATCATAAAAAACAAAAAATATATGTTCGCTAAAAACAAGCCTTGAGTTCGTTTTGGTGGCGATTTTGTAAATTTCCTGGCTAAGCTTATCGTAAGTCAAAGACGGCAAAGGAGTTTTTTGTAATAGCTCTCGCAAAAGGGATTCGCTCAAACCAATCTTAAGCAAAAAACGAACAAAAAAATGACTATTCAAAAGATTAAGCAGTAATTGGTGTGGTTTATTAGGATCGTAATTAGAAAAAACCCTTCTCACCTGATGTGGGAAAGCATCAGAGATATGTTTATAGTCAGAGATTTGAAAGACAGTTTTAACATGACGATCCCGACGATAGATAAAAATACAAAACACTAAAACCGCTAAAATAAGCACCGACCAAAAATCCAAGTAGTAAAAAAGAAGCAAGGGAAACACATACCACAAAAGAAAAAACACCACTAGAAACAAATCGCAGACCAAAATGAAAAAAGAAAAAATAATTAAGGCGACAAATCGATAAATACCGCCAATTATTCTACCGGCGATGGTGTAATCACCAAAGAGCGGAACCGCCAGATACCTAACCGTTAGGCTGACACCCAGATTACGGTCCATGGCAATGTTCCAATGCGCAAAAAAGCGCGCGAAAGCTGGAGGAAAGCCAACAAGCCAAAAAACCGGAATAAGTAGAAACTGTCGTAAATCAAGCATGGTAAAAAATTAAATATCTTCTAGAAGAATAGCTAATTTTTTGTTCTTAATAAAGAGATCAGGAATTTTTTGCCGTGGCAATTCTTGAAATACCATTTAAAATAGGTTGGCACTCGCTTGTCTTTCCCTCAAACTATCTATCATTATTACTCTTATTATTATATGAAGGTACTATACAAAAATTAGTTGAAAATTTATAACAGATCTGCTTTACTGAAAATAGGTAAAAAATGAAAATATCTTCTATGAACTTAAAGACGTTAAAAAAAGTTAACCATTTCAAATTATACTTGGCGTCTATTGTTTTGGGATTATTTATTCTACTTGGAGCGACTTACTTTATTTATCTTCAGCAAGGCCGGTTCAGTCATTATTCTAAAGATCCTGGACAATCGCAAGGTTGGGGGCAAAGACCGGGAGGAGCACAAGATTTTGGTGGACCACCGTCAACTACAAATAAGCCGCGCTGGAACGGTCCAATTCCAAATCCCCCGAAAGAAAAAATTACTTATTATAAAGGCTTATGGACGGGGAATTTATTTTATCCCGATGAACGCACCGGACTGGTAGCTGATCCAAAAATATACCTTGAATGGGGAATAAATATTCTAAATATTGCTCCGGGTTTTGAGATTAACAGCAAAGGTGAAGTTCGCTACCCGATTGACTATCCAACATACGATGATATTGATGCGCGTATTGGCGAGTTGGCAGAAAAATATTACAAAGCCAATATTCATTTGGCAATGACTGTCTTGGTCACTTACAAAAAGGAGTTTAGCAAACCTGGAGAAGATTGGGCTGGTGAACCTGTTGAATTGCCAAAAGAAATAGTGGAAAAACCCGGGTATCTGGATAAACTTAGTATCGTAGTTGCAGATATGGCAAAAATTGCCCAAAAATATCATATTGAGATGTTTGCCCCAATGGGCGAGCCGGAAAATCTTTTTGGGGTGAAAGTAGCTTTTTCCTGGAACCAAGAAATCCTTCCCAAAATTAGGAAGAACTATCAGGGTAAAATTTTCTACAAAGGAGATTTACACAAGGGAGAAGGTGATAATTTAAATTTTAAGGGTTATGATGTATTGGGGATTATGCCCCATCCTGCGCCACCGCCGACAGATTTGGAAGAACTTCGGAAAGTTATTGATTTCAACATGGACCGAGGGTTAACTTGGGCTAAAAGAGATGGGGTACCGGAAATAGTGGTTGCCGAACACGGTTTTAAAGGAAGAAATGAAATGTGGCCGGCAGAAGATATTGGTATTGTTTTGGAAGAAGGCAGAAAAAAATTAAACGGTGTGTATTTGTCTGAACCAATTCCCACTGTTTTAAAAACTTCAAATGGGGAACAAATAGTTGAAGAAATGAAACGATGGTTTTTAAGATAAACACTGAAAAATATTATGAAAAACAATAAATCAATTATTGATATAATTGCCATAATTATCTTAACCGCCTTGGGAATTTTTTTAGTAAAAACTCAAATTTTACCCCGACTAGGATTCCGATAAATGAAAATTGCTTATATCTCAGGAAAAATTGAAACAAAGAATCGGGAATGTTTTGTTGGAGATCAAAAAGTCGATTGTCCACAGAGTGGTAAAGCGTTTACTATCGGGGGTGACAAACTCAATCTTCTGCCACAAATCCCTTCTCTAGAAAAACGCAATGATCTGATTTTCTTCACAATTATCCTTGTGATAATTATCTTTTTTTCCGCCATGGCGATATTCAAAATTAAAATTTTCGGTAAAACTTTAGGAGAATACGTCAAGCCGATTTGGTATCTAATTCTTATTTCCATTGCGGCTGTCGCTTGGCAATATTTGTTTGGGCTTAAGATTGACGATAATTTAATGTCAATAAGAATAAGTCAGTTAATTTGGGAAATATGTGTTGCTGTTTCAGCTTATAAATTAATCAAAACAGCCAATTTCGGTTATGGTAACTTATTTTTCTTGGCAGTTTTGTACAGCCTAATTATTCATGGGCTAAAAATAACTATCAGATACTTGTTTTATGAGAAGACCTTTTTATACCTGATTGATAGGTTTTTGTATGGGAGCTTATTGGTGGTAATGATTGTTTTTCTTGGAGGATCAATGTTTCGTTTCTTCAAACAAAGGGGCGTTTTCAAATAGTTAATTACCTGCCGAGCAGTCTTTCGGACAACTTTCTTTTGTTTCTCCTAAATCGGGTTCGCACATATTGTTACCGCAGATACCACCTTCTTGTTTATTGGAAGGCAAGTTTTGTTCGCCTTGGTTTAGAGTAGGTTGGTTGCTACCATCTTCTTTGGGTTTTGTGACAACAGTGGTTGGTTTATTAAAAATTAACGAGGCAAGGGTGAGAACTAAAAAAATTCCAGTTGTTACTGACAAAATAATAGCGACTTTCTTCGTATTAAGATGTAGCAACGACAAAAATCTGGCGTGATTAAGCTTTGCTCCTGATTCCTTTATTATTTTCAAAAAAGGGAAGTTTAAGATGGCTAAATAAAAAGAAAGAGTAAGAAGAGACAATAAAAATCCAACTCCAAACAACATCCCTGGTACTTTCCTTCTGGAAGCCTTCTTGTCCGATTTAGGTAAACCAATGTCCTGTTCTGTTTGTTTTTGACTAGTTACAGATGACTCAATTCTATCAGTAAAAGGTTTGTTTGGGTTATTAAAAACTTCATGTTGTCCTTCAGCTAGGTAATGGGCAAAACCATTGCCTGCTACAATAAAATTTCCATCAGCAGAGATTGCTACCGCATTAACCCAACTGTCAGTTTGAAACTCCCATAAAGGTTTGCTGCTTTCCTTGGCGAAGAAGTAGATTTTTTTATCCTTACTTCCCCCAACTAAGTACTGCCCGTTGGATGATATTCCTACTGTTCCAACTCGATCTCCCGCTTCAAATTCCCATACCGGTTGGCCTTTATCTTTATCAATAAGATAAATTCTGTGGTCGCCGCTTCCCGCGGCAATATATTTTCCGTCTGAGGATATCCCTAAGGAACGAATCCACCAATCTGTCTGCCATTTTTTAGCAGGGGTCTTTTGGTTCGGGTTAAAAAGCAATATTCCTTCATAAGTACCGGCACTATCCAGACCATAAACTGCCGATTGACCATCAGCAGAAATAGCCGCTGACCAGACAGGAGAACCTTCTGAAGCTACATATTCAAATAATGGCTGATTGCTTTGGCGGGAAAATAGATAAATTTTCCTGTCCGGGCAATGGGTGCCGACCGCAATATAGTTGCCATCGGAGGACATGGCCAAGGCATGAACATTGCCGGGATTGAAACGGTGCACCCAAAGAGGTTTATTGCTGGCTTTGGAGAAAACGGCTAACAATCCTCCATTGTTGGAGGTAGTTGTCCCTAACGCTAAAAATTCACCGTTTTTAGATATCGATACAGTATAAATTGAAGTGTATTCTCCTTGGACGCTTTGGTAACTCCATACAGGTTTGTTGCTATCCTTGGTAAATAGATGCAGAGCGTTATTACAACCGCCGGCAATATATTTTCCATCCCCGGAAATAGCTACCCAACCGCCGTATTCTTGATTGTTACTGCATTGGTATTGCCAGGCGGGTTCTCGATTAGTTCCCGAAAAAAAGAAAATCGTATCGCCCGCTTTGGCTACCCAATAAGATCCGTCGGCAGAAATGGCCATATTTAACACAGAATTTGTTTTGGCATCAAAACTAATCAATGGTTTATCGCTGTCTTTAGAGAAAAGATAAATTTTATTTTTATTTAATTTCTGGGAAATTACATTCGGCGGAGCCAAAGTTCCACTCTCATAAAGGGGAAATCTAAAGGTGTCTTTACCGTCGCTTGCCTCATAATGAAACTCGCTTCCCTGGTCACCCTCCTTAGGAATCCATTGATATTCATACCTTGCCCCTGTTATAAAATTACCATCAACCTTTTTCATATCAAAAGATTTATCTCTCATGACTAGTTTTACATAAACAGGCGGTTTACCTTGTGGATCTTCATAAATGGTAAAAAAGGTTACAGGAGTCTCTGGCGGTACCAGATTAGGACTGGCTCCTCCTTCAATCAATTTTGATTCAGCAGCAAAAACAGAAAAAGGGCAAAAAAGGAAAAATAATAATGTGACAGATAAAACAACTTTTTTCATCTTTTAATTTCCCCCCGAACAATCTTCAGGGCAGTTTTCCTTTGTTTCGCTGTTAATTGGTTCACAAATACCATTTCCACAACCGCTTTTTGTTTCCCCTTGGTTAATTACACCTTCTTTATTTTTATTCATAATTGACTTTTCTGGCTCTGGTTTCGCTTGTTCGCCTTGTTTCAACAGTACCGCGTCCGGATTTCTATCAAGTAAAACGGCTGCTGCTGTACCGACCAAAAACAGGGTCGTTAATATAGCTAGAACAATAGTTACCTTTCTTCCGGTAAGCTTCAAAAAAGATAATTTAGAGGTGTTAATTCGCGCAAGAAATTTCTTCTGTTTCTCAAAAAGCTTTAATTTTCTAAGCACCGTGAATAATCCCAGCAAAAAAGCTGATCCGGCAAAACCTAGGCCAAATATTATACCCGGAAATATTTTTCCTGTATCTTTAATGGAAGGTCTACCGTTAGCTGTTCTGAAACTAGAGTCGCAATCTATTCTGCAATTTTCAATTGTTTCCGGCCCTTCGCATTTACTATCGCCGCACAAAGAATTTCCGACTGCCTGCCCCATCATTTCTCGGGGTTTAGGTTCAATAATAGTTGTGCATGGGAAGACTTTATTCTGATCTTTGTTAAAACTTTCAAAAAAATAAACTGATCCGCCGGTTCCGGCAGCAACATATTTTCCGTTCGCGGAAATATCAATTTCTTCAACATATTCATTAAAGGGAATTTCTATTCCAGCAGTTTTCCCCTTTTCGAAAATATGAAGTTTTTTGTCTGTTCCTCCGGTTGCAATAAAAGTTCCGTCATCGGCAATATCAACTCCCCCCAAGGCTCCGTCTGCTGTCCAAGAGGCAACCGGCTGGTTTGACCCGCTTTCAAAAATATACGCTTGCCCGCCAAAAGTAGAGGCGCCGATATAATTCCCGGAGGGTGTAAAACTTAAAGCCCTGACAGAACTGCCGTTTTTGGTCGGGAATTTCCAAACCGGCTCTTGAACACCTCTTTTAAACAAAAACACCGCGCCCGCGTCTGATTCGGAACCTACTGCCAAATAATTCCCATCAGCCGAAATCTTTCCCCTATGAACCGGTGAATCACGGGTCAATTGATCACTTTTTAAAATAGGTGTGTTGGAATCTTTGCCGAAAATATAAGCTTTTCTATCCGGACAGCCGGTTGATGCGCCAATAAAACTTCCGTCGGAAGAAAGGGACACATCATGAAAGTTTCCAGAAGAATGATATGTCCATAAAGGCTTCTCGCTTTTCTCATTCCATAAAATCAATAAATTTGAATTTTCGTTCTCCCCACTGCCCGCCAATCCCGCGGCCATATATTTGCCATCTTTGGAAATGGCAACATTATAACCATTACCTACTTCTGTTTTCCAAATCGGTTTGTTTGAGTTTTTATCAAAAAGAACGGCGATAGAACCGATTAGAGCAAAAATTTTACTGCCATCGCCGGAGATTGCCACCCCTCCCTTAACATCTCCTCCTATTTCACTGCCGCCTTGAAATTCCCATAAAGGTTCATTGGGTTTTTGAACATCAAAGAGATAAATATGACTGGAGGTTTTTGCTGCTAGATATTTTCCGTCATCAGATAAAGCAATTCCGCCTATCCACTCTTCCTTTGTCTGAAAGTTCAAGATTTTTTCACCAGTTTTGCTATCCACGACGGCAATCTCGTTTTTATCAAAGGCACTATCGAAAAGAACAGGACCATTGTCCGGCGAATCAATAATTGCCGCTCGTGCTTTACCAAGACCATTTGAAGCCTCAAAATAGTAAAAGTTTGACCCCAATTTATTGGGAACAAATTTATAAACATATTGAACGCCATTTTTGTAATCATTGTTATTCGGATCTTGTTTTTCCATCTCGATTGATTTACCGTTGAAGACGATTCGCATATATTCCGGTTTATGGCCTTCTTTGTCTTTATAAGTAACTGTATAAGTATATCTTTGACAAACTGGCCCCCATGAAGGATAAACAAAATTGTTGAAAAGCTCCGGGTCATTGGAGGTCTTTTGTAGTTTGGGAATTATTACGGCCGGGGCGTTTTTGTCTTCGGCCAGTACCGAACCCGCTATAGAAAGAAGCAAAATTATGGACAAGAAGAAGATCAAAAATCTTTTCATTAATTTAATTATTAGATAAATTATCTTTTATGTCAAAAGCTTTATATTTCTTCCCACTGCCGTCCTCCTACGCCAACCTGCCGGCCGGTCGTATCTGCCGCCAAGCAGGCGAGGCAGGGGCTTCGGAGGACTACACTCTCACCGAGAACATATCAGCTGACCTTCTTGCCATGACAGTGTTTGTATTTTATCGGAGACCCGTCAGGTCTCGTCGCTCCGCAAGGACAAGGGTCATTACGACCGATATGCTGGGCGGTAACGGGAGCGGAAGGTGTTGATGGCTGGCTGATTAAACCGGAAGCGAGCTTATGGCTTGCCGCTAACCGGCCAATGACCGGCTGGTTTGCTATTGGAGGCGGGGAAGAGGAGGAGGCAATTGTTAGTTTTGTTAAACGGTCCGCAATATTAGTTATAATCTGATCAAGCAACTGTTCAAACAATTCGTGGCCTTGGCGCTTATACTCCACCAACGGGTCTTTTTGCGCGTAAGATTCAAGACCAATTCCCTGCCGCAAATCATCCATGGTGTCAATATGATCCATCCAAAAAACATTAATGACGCTCAAACTAATTTGCCTAACAATGTTTTCCCACAACTCTTTACCCAAAAGCTTCTCTTTTTTCTCCCAGACAGGGAGAAAATCAGACGCGTAAGGAGTAATCTTAGAAAGAAACCAATCTTTAAAACAACCCAGCTCATAGACAGCTTGAGGATCTAAAAATTTCCAACGCAGCTGGTACATAATCTGGCGCTGTTTGTTCATTACATCATCAAACTCTAGTAAATGCTTGCGAATGTCAAAGTTGTGGCTTTCCACTTTCTTTTGCGCCGATTCAAGGGAACGGCTCACCATAGGGTGTTCCAAAGGGATTGATTCGTCCATTTTTAGTAAGCTCATGAGTTTTGACACTTGGTCTCCGCCAAAAATGCGCATTAAATCGTCTTGCAAAGACACAAAAAAACGGGAAGAGCCAGGATCGCCCCAGCGGCCGGAGCGGCCGCGAAGTTGGTTGTCTATACGGCGCGCTTCGTGCCTTTCCGTACCAATCACATGCAGCCCGCCCAATTCTTTAACCCCAGGACTTAATTTAATGTCCACACCGCGGCCCGCCATATTAGTGGCAACGGTGATCGCCCCTTTCTGACCGGCCTGGCTAATTATCTGCGCCTCTTTTTCGTGATGCTTGGCATTAAGAAGCTGAAAAGGGATTCTTCTACGTTTGAGCAAGCTGCCTAATAATTCGTTTTTTTGAATGGAAGTAGTACCAACCAACACTGGTTGGCCATGCTGATAACAGTCCTCAATTTCATTAACGATCGCTCTAAACTTAGCTGATTCGGTTTTATAAACTACATCCGGGTGGTCTTTACGAATCATTGGCTCGGCGGTAGGAATAACCACCACCTCCAATTTGTAAATTTTGGAAAACTCCTCGCCTTCGGTAGCGCAGGTGGCCGACATACCAGCCAACTTACGATAAAGACGAAAATAATTCTGCAAAGAAATCGTGGCTAACGTTTTTGTCTCCTCTTTAACCGGAACCGCTTCTTTAGCTTCAATCGCCTGATGCAAACCCTCGGCAAAGCGCCGGCCCGGCATCAATCGGCCGGTAAACTCATCAACGATTATCACTTCCCCATCTTTAACAATATATTCACGGTTTTTAACATATAAATCTTTTTTGGGATCATTGCCCCGCACTCGCAAGGCGTTTTCTATTTTTTTGACCATTTGAAAATCCTTTTCGTAAAGATTATCTGTTCCCAGAAGCCGCTCCACTTTGCGCACACCGATATCGGTCAAAGTGGCCGTCTTTCTTTTTTCATCAATTTCATAATCAGTCGAATTAGCCAACTGCTCCACTGCCCGAGCGGCCGTGTAATAATCCTCGGTCGCCTGCTCACCGGGAGCGGAAATAATTAGAGGAGTCCGCGCCTCATCAATTAGAATTGAATCCACTTCATCAACAATCGCGAAGTGGTGGTCACCTAGTTGCCCCAAACCGTTAGTCTGGCAAACCTGCTCCAGCGAAAGCGCCATGTTATCGCGCAGATAATCAAACCCAAAATGATTGTTGGTGCCATAAAGAATATCCGCTTGATAAGCCTGAAGACGGTTAACCTCAACTAAAAGTTGGCCTTGTCCCAAACGCAGCTCTTCCGGGGTTTGATCTGGTTGTTCGCTTTTCCGGAATTTCTCCGCCAGCTGCGGATTGTATAAATATGATTTATCTTGATTCAACACCCCCACCGACAATCCCAGCGCCGAAAATATTGCTCCGTTCCACTCCGCGTCACGGCGAGCTAGATAATCGTTGACAGTAACTAGATGACAGCCACGGCCGGAAAGCGCGTTGAGAGACAAAGGCAAGGTAGCGGTTAGAGTCTTTCCTTCTCCAGTTTTTTGCTCGGCAATTTGGCCGCGATGAAGGACAATACCAGCCATCAACTGCACATCGCGGTGGCGCAAACCAAGCTGCCGTTTTGAAACCTCCCGCACAATGGCGAAAACACTCTCTAAAATAGAGTCAAGATAGAGGCGCTGTTCATCCCAGTTGGAAAAAGGTCTTGCGCGGGTTTGATATTCTTCCATCTTTCGCTTAAGCTGCTCGTCGCTCAAAGAAGCAGTTTCTGCCTCCAATCTACCAATATTAACGGCAATCTTTTTTAGCTCTTGCAGTTGCCTTTTATTGGAATCAAAAAGATCGTATAATAGAGACATAAACAGAATAATCTTAGCATGAGCGCCTTTCTTTAGATAGAGATAGACGCCAGAAACAAAATCATATTTATTTTGAATGAGGAGAATTATGGAAAAACCAAAGGAGCATCAAGAAGAAGTCCCTCCAAGACCCTTAACCAACCAAAAAATTCCGTCGGTAAGTAGTTAGCTACCGACGGAGAAAGTCCTTCTTTAGAAAAACCCGCGCGTTTTTAAGCAATCTGGGACACCGCCGGGAAAAACTCTTGCCACATTAGTAACAAAAACCCCTTTTGGCAGATTGTCTTTCGTGAGAACCGGCCGACCATTGCCACATAAACGGCACGGCTTTATATCAGCCGGGACGATATACAAAGGCTGGTCAAGAAACATTAGCCGAGGAGCGCTTTCATCAAAAACACGGAAACAATCCAAAGAAAGCGTTTTCCTTTCGCGTAAATTGAGTGTTCCCTCACCCACTACCCCTTTTGGATTGGCCACCAATAAGTAACTGGCGGTCACCACACGATGTGTTACCGCTGGCTGATCACGGACTTGGTCCATTTTCGTCTCCTCCACCAAGTAGTATTACATTTTTTTCTATTTTACCTTATTATTGAGCCAAAAACAACCACCGCTAGCAAAATACGATAAATGATAAAGGGAACCCATCCAAATTTCCAAAAAAATCTCTTAAACAAAAAAAGTCCAAGCAAACCAAAAACAAAAGCCGCTGCCATTCCCGGCAACATTTCCAGCAAAGATACTGTCCCAACGATACGGGTGGTTTTAACAAGCGACCAGCTTCCGGCAAGTAAAGTTAGAATACCGCCGTTCATAAAAGAAAATAAAAACGAATCTTCTTTTCCAAGCCCAGCCAGTAGGCCGGCGCTAACAGTAATGCCGGAACGGGATACTCCCGGTATTAAAGCCAAGACTTGAGCCAGTCCAACCGAAAAAGCTTTGGACATCGGCCAATCCCGCAAATTAAATTTTACCCTAGAAAAATACTGGGAAAACAGCATTACAATACTGCCAAAAAGTAAAGCGGGGGCTGCCCAAAAGGATGACCTAAAAAATCCTTCCAGAGCATCTCCCCAAAAAACCCCAACCACACCGACCGGGATAACTGCTGCTAAAATACGACCTATCTTTTTAAAGACTGCGGGGTTAGGTAAGAAAATTTCCCGGGCCAGCGACCGCCAGTCCCGATAAAAAAAGACAAAAATAGACAAAGCCGTACCTAAATGTAAAGCGGTATCAAAAGTTAAAGATTCACCTACCCCACCCAACCAATTATGAAGCAGCAACAAATGGGCAGAAGAAGAAACAGGCAGCGGCTCGGTTAAACCTTGGACCGCGCCTAAAAGTAAACTTGACCACCAATCCATATTTAGTTATCTTAGCATGAGTTCGACCTTTCTCCGCTATAATATATTAAAATCTAGGCGGGCTAGTTATTTTTTGTAGTAAATAACCAAATGATCGGCAATAACTGCCACAATAACCCCAATGGCTAAGCCGGCGCCGATATCAATCGGGTAATGCACCCCACCCAATACCCGGCCAACGCCAACAAGCAAAGCCAAAAGAAAGACAACTACTCCGAAAGGATGGTTGTGCAACCAGTAGGAGCAGGCAATTGCCGCCGCTGCCGCCGAATGGCTGGAAGGAAAAGAAGCGCCCTCGGCACCACCAAGCAGATTGAGAGGCTCAATCGGACGAGGCGATCTAATAATATATTTGAGAATTTCGCTTACAGCTAAGGCCATCATTGAGGAAAGAAGCACTTTCCAAAGAACGGTTCGTTGCTTCTTAAACCAAAAGTACAGCGCCGGCAAGGGCAACAAAAAAATCAGATAGCGGACGCAAAAAACTAGCAAAATGTCAAGTAAATTCATACATAATTCCGGGTGGAGCCTTTGTATTCCCTGGCCGTAAATAAAATATTTTCCCCGCCAGTCACTCCGGCAACATTAAGACGCTCTACTCGAAAAAAATAGACGCGCAAAAGCTGCTCAAAACCGCCAAGCCGCTCTTGTAAATCAGGTGAAAAAACCCGATTAAAAACAATTATTCCTTGAGGAGAAAGATTTTCGCCGATAAAGGAAACAAATTCAGAGCTGGCGAATTTATCAGGAAAAACCTCCCCTTTGTAAAGGTCAACTACAATCACATCGTATGGAGAAACAAACCATGACGGTTTTTTTAGGATATCAAAGGCATCCGCTTGAATAATTTTAAGATTAGTCAATTGTCGTAATTCAAAATAGGTTTTGCCGATAGAAATTATTACTGGATCAATCTCTACGGCAGTAATTTTTAAATGGGGAAAATGACGATCTAAAAGATGGGCGACGGTGCCGCCCCCCAAACCCAAAAGCAAACATGACCGCGGGTCAACAAGAGAATCAATAATCAGCTTGGCAATCCTACCCCAAACCCGCTGGCCAGCTGTGGGAGTATCGGCGCTAACTGACTGCACTAACCCACCCACCACCAATTGTTTCTCGTAACCTTTTTGCCATACTTCAATTTGACCACTTTCTTTTGAAAAAGAACGGTACAGCAACTGCGGCTGGGAAGGGGACGAAAAGGAAGTTTTTATTCTAGTTAGCAGTTGTCGCATGGGCAATTAAATCCTTACCAACAAAATCACGCAATACCTTTGGAATAGTGATACTGCCATCTTCTTGCTGGTAATTTTCCAAAATCGCCGCTATAAAACGGTCGGTTACGCCAGTAGCGGAAATTGTATGCGCGTAGACTAAGTCATCTTTAATCTTGGCGCGAATATTAAGACGGCGGGCTTGAAAATCAGTTAAGTTTGTATTGGAGGTTACTTCTCTATAGCGATCTTGGGCGGGAAACCAAGCTTCAATATCATATTTTTTGTAACCGGGAAAACCCATATCACCCACACAAGCCTTAACTACTCGGTAAGGAATCTCCAGCTGCTGAAGAAAGTATTCCTCATTTGCCAGGCATTCCTCGTAATACCGCGGAGAATCCTGCGGCAGGCAAAAAATTACCTGCTCCACTTTGTGAAACTGATGGACACGAAAAATGCCGCGGGTATCCTTGCCGTAAGAACCGGATTCTTTTCTAAAACAGGGAGAGAAAGCCGTGTATTTTAGTGGGCCAGAAGAAAGATCCAATACTTCATCCGCGTGATAGCCGATTAGAGTTTGCTCCGAAGTACCAATCAAACTATAATTCTCATCCTCTATTTTATACATCGAAACATCGTTAAACGGCAGATACCCAGTAC
>Ga0210057_1002494_pt1 | contig 26267 bp, 22 predicted proteins | sample CryGeyCG2114_010_2_FD_183968 | JGI IMG/M metagenome (GOLD analysis project Ga0210057, IMG submission 183968) | Groundwater microbial communities from aquifer - Crystal Geyser CG10_big_fil_rev_8/21/14_0.10 (SPAdes) (version 2) | ecosystem: Environmental > Aquatic > Deep subsurface > Groundwater ...
ATATCTTGGTTATTATGTCCTTAATTTTATCATCCACGTATATTTTCGATACGGTATCTTGCATCTCCAATAGATCATCAGTAGAGAGAATTGGTTTTTTATTATCTAATGGGGTAAGACTCAATTCCAAAATTTTTCTTTCTTGTTCAAAGCTTGGATAATCCACGTTAACTTTCATCATAAATCTGTCTAGTTGAGCTTCAGGCAAAGAATATGTTCCTTCCTGCTCAATAGGGTTCTGTGTTGCGAGGACAACAAATGGACTCGTTAAGCCATGTGTATTGTCTCCAATTGTAACCTGCTTTTCCGCCATCGCCTCTAGGAGAGCGGACTGCACCTTCGCGGGACTGCGGTTTATTTCGTCCGCTAATAATATTTGTGTAAATATTGGTCCAAATTTAGTTGAGAATTCATTTTTTTGATTATTGAATATCATTGTACCAACCAAATCGGAGGGGAGCAGGTCTGGAGTAAACTGAATACGCTTAAAAGATAGGTCGCATAGCTTCGCCATTAATGACACGCTCAATGTCTTTCCAAGTCCAGGCATTCCTTCTATTAATAGATGCCCTTCGCATACTAGCGACATTATTATTGCTTCAATTAATTCATCCTGCCCAAATATTACTTTTTTTGCTTCTGCGATACATTTGTGCACTTTATCTAATGACTTCTGCGACATGAATACTCCTAACGTAAATAATATAAACAATATTTTAAATACATTCCCTTATCATTCAGCGATCTTACTGGGTGATCCAAAGATTGAATACCAATGTCTAACAATTGCACTTCTTTTGATCCGCCACTTGCGACTTCTGAAAATTCCTCAAACCCTATCCCCGATGTACACGAGCAAGCTACTAAATATGAGTCCCTGCGCATACGCGAAATAATTTCTTTGAATAGTTTTTTATATGTTTCTGCCGTTGAATTATTCCTTCCGTGAATTTTTCTTAGGGCAGGGGGATCGCAAATGACGATTTCATACTCTTTGAAATCTAGTTTCTTGAGTTCTTCAAATATATTTACTCTTGTAAATTCCCATTTGCTCCCTAGGTTATTTAATTCTATGTTTCGAGCAATTGCTTCTTCTAGCCCCGCTTGATCCATAAAATGAACGGTTTTCGTTATTTTGCTTTTTAGCAGCGAAATCCCCCATGACCCTATATAGCAAAACATATCGCAGCTGGCAGTTACAGCAATGTCTCTTTTTTGCATAAATTCTATGAACCGTCTTCTATTGTCAGCCTGATCTAAATAATAGCCCGATTTTTGACTACTCTTCCTCGGAACAGAAAGCATTATATCGTTTTCCAAAATCCTAATTTCTGTCTCAGAAATATTATCCCCTTGTAATTGGGGGATGCCTTCTGACTTTGAAAATGAATCATCATGAACTATTGCTATCGGCAACTGAAGACTCGGGATGGCCCTGATTGAGTCCATAATTATTTCATAATGTCTTGCAGCTCCTGCACTATTTACTTGCATGGAAATTAAGTTTTCATACTTATCAATAACCAGTCCTGGAATACCGTCGATCGCACCATAAAATATTCTTTTTGAAGCTTCTTTAATGCAAAACTTATTCCTATACTCAACAGCATCATGTATTTTTTTAAAAATATATCTTTTGACAAAATCATACTCTGAATTCTGATCATTCGAAGTATCAGCATATTCACACACCAATCTTAGATCATTCTTCGTTGTCGAGAATGGATTTGCCATTATGATATAATTATTCTCATCACAACCCAACACGATCCACTCGCCTGGAGCACATCTTTTGATATCTAGATCCATATCTCTAGAGCTTGAAGCATCATGCTGAGATATCTGTTTAATATATTTTTTAGCGAGTAAGAACTTCTTCAAACAGCCTCCATACTTATATATAATCATTTTAATGATTTAGTATATTTTTTGAATTTATTAATTATGTGAAATGCTGATTACTGGCAGTAAATCTTTGATCAACCGTGTAATCTGATCCATCTTTGTGTCAAATATGTAACTAATTAGATCAAGCAACTTGCTCGAACCGTCTAACTTATCTGACGGTTTCGATAGGTGATTAATGATTGAGGCTGGTTCATCATAATGCCAATTATAATATTGGCGAGTTTGTAACAAAGATCCAGGAGGCAATTCTCCCGTCGCATTTAGCATAACCTGCTCATGAGTTGTCATCTCTAGATACTCTAAAATGGGACTTAAATTAAACCCAGGTTCATTTGCTAATTTTATCATGAATTCGCCGGCCGAAACAAAGTTTTGACCAGCACCATTTTCTTCTTTTATGGCGACATAAGCTTTCCCGAGATTAAAAACTCCTTGATTTAATTCTTTCGCTAACTCTGCATCATCTAATATCAATGAAAGCAGACTTTCTATCTGCAAAGGCAGATCATCACTAAGCATTTCATGCAATCCAAGCACTAAATCATTAAGTACCAAATAGTATGGGTTATTATCAACCACGCCTTTTGCGGCGAGTAGCTTTCCTGCCATGAACCCCATGAATTCATTAATTTCAAACAGTGTACTTTTTAGTGAAAAAGCTGAAGGAAGGTATTTCTCCATCTTTGGTGCAAACTGCAGTAGCTTGCTAACTAATAGTAATAAATCTTTTTGGCCATTTTCTGCATATTCCATTTCAATTTTATTATTAGAAGCTTCGTTAGTAAGTCCAAGTCTACGCCGAACCGCGCTTGGAGGACCAATATGTCCCATGATTACAATTAAATTACCAAGAGAATTTTCTAGCTTTTGTACTTCGTCATAATTTAAATCTGCCACCCAGTCAATGGCCGAATCCAGTACACTTTTACCTGTCTCCGATTTTACTTGTACCAGGTTTAAAAGAATTTTTCTTAAAATTGAACAGCCTTTATTGTCTCCACTGTCGCAATTTCCAATTTCAACTCCATCCAGAAGAGACTTATTTATAAAGTTCAACTTTGAAGATTTGAAAAATTTATCCATATTTTCAACATTTTCATTATTATCTAACGAAATTCCCACTCGATCTCTAATAATCCTTCCACCGTTGCTAAACACTGACAGCATCGCCATGTTTGTAACAATCTTGCCATTATGCTCGAGCAACTGCTGCTTGGTTTGAAGAAAGGGGACTTCAAATTTACCAAATTTAATGATTTTACTTTTTTGGGCAGCTTGCGAACTACTTCCAACAACAATTTGAAGTAGCGTTTGCATATACTTGCCATGGCCAAAAACTGTATTTGCTTCAAGTAGACTTGGGAAACTGTCAACAGCATTTCGTCCCATTCTTCTTTCGTCCTTACTAAAGAATTTACCACAAAATCCTAAGCCAACACACAGCTTAAATAAATCCATTTTATTTTTCACCATATAGTTATAATCATCTGTCTTGGCTACCGCATTTTTATAGTGCGCTCCCAGATAATTATTATCGAACCTGACATCTCTAACGACTACTTCAATTCTTTCCGCAGTGGTCAAATTCTTTTTTATTTTTTTACTAGAATCGTTGCCTTGCTCTCTATATAGAACTGGCAGCGCATTTATTTTTACGTTTTTCCCATCGATGGTTTTAGTTAATTGCTTATTTGTCATTTCATACATCATTTGCATTGTTTCTTTGATACTTAGATTATAATTTTCACCTTTTCCATTTTTTGCACCAAGCGGCACGACTAATCCTTCTCCTGGATTTAATCCTTTTAATAAATACCACAATCCCGATTTTGAATTTCCATTGTGTCTTAATAACAAATTAATGGTATCAAGTGCCACCCTTTTTACAGCCGCTCTGCTCGGGCAAGGATCAGCCCCGATATCCTTTCGTAATGCCGTTTCGCATTTAAATTCTTCTGGTTGGGTTCGCTTATGCTCAGGCTCCGTTTTTTTTCCTTTTAAGAACGTACCGAACTCACGCAGTATTGTCCCTAGGTTTCCAAGAGTTGCATTTGTGTCGTCTGTTCTGAAGTGGTTGGCAAATTTTCTTATTAGAATATTTCTTGTAAGTTGACTTCTCCTAAACTCTTTCCTAAGTATCGCGGAGATCGATGTGTTTAAATTATCAACAATATTCACAAATCTATTTTCAAAATTTTTGATTTTTAAATCATATAGATAGTGTCTAATTTTAACCAGCCAGCCCCCTAAACCTGATGCTTCATCCCCTGATCCCGACACATAGCTCTTGTCTACTATCTTCATATTTACAAAACCTGAGCTTAAAATATTTGGAGAAAGTAGCCCCCTGGAGTCAAACAGTGAACTTTGACTTAACACCGGATACACTATGTTTGAATCATCGATTCGAGTGAAGGCAAGATTTTCTATTCTTAATTTTGAAATTATTTCTCCTGCAACAGAGACCTGATTTGTTTCAGAACATTCTTTAATCTCATTGCTTAAGATAAAATATAAATCAACGTTAATTTCTTTCATTTTTTCAACACATGAAAATATAGAAAGGGGAATATTTTCTTGTGCAAGGGAAATCCTTTGCTCCTTATTTGTATCAGGTAAATGGTATGATGGTTCTACAGCAAGACGACCCTGAGACAAATCAACTCCCCGTGCCAATATTTCTATAAATTTCAACATATAGTCGCGACTTAAAAAGCGTTTTAACTCTTTTAAAATTTCCGGACCGGCAATCAAACTTGAAAATTGCTTAATTGAATCATATGTAGAATTAAGATTATTCCCAAGCCAGTAATCAGATACCTTAGGAACCAAGGGCGCAATGATCTCAATAATATCTGAGTAGAACGTCAGCAGCTCTAGGTAATCGTTATCAGCATCAAAATGACGATCAAGATAATAAAATAAAAAGTTTTTTTCATTAAAATTATAAAAATCCCACAATTTTGCAAACTTATTTATTATCTCCTCATTCCTTTCCAGTTGATTATAAAGTTCTGCTCCTGTCGTATATGATTCTCCTGGTAGACGTTTTAATATACGAAGAACTACCGACAGCATCTCTGGAGATTTATCTTCTAATATTTTCGTGATTTCGATTGCACTATTGAGTGCGTCTCCTCCAAAAACACTAATTAGATAATTTGGATCTTTTAAATCAGGAGGGAACTTATTAATTGGTATCTCTGTAAAAATTTTGGCTATCTCATATATTGGTTTTTCTATCAAAAATTCTATAAAAAATTTCTCAAATTTAAGTAAATCGATTGAATGAAAAATATTATCCCTAGTCACCTTTCCGTCTACAAACGTATAAATTGGAATCTCACGTGTAAATCCTTTTTTCAGCGTTGGACAAATTTCATTAGACACTACCAGTAAGTTCGTGCCTTCTGCCAGCCAGCTATAAAATTCCATGTATGGAGCATTAACAAGCTTATCTAAAGTTCGCGAGATATATTCACTCAATTCAAATGATGTACTTTCGCCGGGCCCGCAACTCAGATTTTCCTTATTTAAAATTTCAACTGCTTTAAAATCACGCACAAGTTTCATTTCCTCCTTGGCGGGAAAGGTGACAATTTTTCTAAATATTTGATCATTCACATTTGAATTATTTATCCAATTAAAAATAACGGGCTTATCATCGTTTGTTTTGGCTTCCAGAAGTAATTTTATAAATAGCTTGTCTTTAACACTAAGGCCTTCATGTAAATATTTAAATACTGCGATTGAAAGCAACTCAATGCGGTATTTCTGAAATTCCTCACTCTGATAAAATTTTCTTACCTGGCTGGCCAAGTTATTTGCATCGGGAGCAAGAGAAGCAATAAACGCTCTAAATACATAATTCAATTTATTTAACGTATCAGCTTTAATGTCCACGACTTCAAGCAATTTTAAAATTTCATATTTAGACAGACGTTTGCTTTGTCGCGTACAGGTCTGCTCATTTTCAGCGCATGTAAAAAGCTCATTAATTGCATCAAAAAAATTTGTATCATTTAGCGCCGTTATTACTCTTCCCAAGTCATCGAGTGCGCCTTTTTTGTCCAAAAGCTTGAGTCGGCTCAAGATGCGATTTCTAATGTCTTTATTGTTCCATATCTCGGTATTAATTGGCTGAAATACATGATTCCACTTTGATCCTTCCGCAGAGCTAATTGCATGGTAAATTGCAGGAAACTGTTCATCCCAACCGAGGCATCCGAAAAGTGACTTGAAATTTTCTTTTTCAAATACATTCTGTATTACATTAGATTTTTTGCACTCTTCGAGCCTTTTCAGTTCTAAAGCACTCCTTCCGGTAGCCCCATCAAACTGAGGTGAATGTTGCCTCTGACAAGATAGAATCAATAATTCCAGTATACAAAAAAGTGCAACAATCTTTGAATTTTTCCAGGCCGCTTTCACTTTTGTTGCTCCTTCAGTGCGCCTGAATTTGCCCTATCATTCATCACATAGTCATAAATTTTGTATTTTAATACTCTTTCTTTGGTGTCCTTGCCAATTCTGATCTTTTGTATTTTTTCAATAAACGATGGAAATGCAACACCTCCCGTTAATTGATATTCTATCCGGTATTCCTGTGTCACTAAGCCATTGGCTATTTCCCTCTGGAATGTGTACTTGTCTGCCACAAATTTATTTTGTGACCAAGGCTTTTGTTTATACTCGATGAATACTTCTTGTGTCGTACCTGGTGAATGTATCTTGTAGTGGTCAAACAACCCCTCTGAAGAGGAATCGAGCTCGATTTTATTTACAAATTTTGCATTTGTTTCATCCATTGCCACTAACGTAGTTGCGTTTATATTGGCAACTTTGTAACTACGAAGCTTAGATTGCATTGTCTCTGGAATGACAAAAGCCAATATTTCGGTAACGTATGTTTTGAGATTTGCTTTGAGGTCAACGAACTCTTTGGGTATATTCCGTACGTTAATGACATATTTCCCCGGCGCAAACCAAAATACTTCAAAATATACATTGTCGACCTTACCAAGGTATACGTTTTCTTCTAATAACTTCTTTATCTCAGGGATCTGAACTTTAAATGAAATATTATTAAGACTTAAACGCTGGGGAAGATATGTTTTCAAATCATGAATCAACACCTTGTCATGAGGAGATTCCATCGTGTATGCTCGCATTGTCACCAAAGCATATAATAGAAAAAAGATATATATTTTCATTTCTCGCCACATCATTAGATTCTAGTCGCTGCCAAAGTATACTACAATTAAGTAGTAACTTTTTCCTCCCAGTCGTTAGCGCAGGTCATAATTATCTTCTTTTCTTTCTTGTACTTAACTAAACCAGGGCTTCCCTTTATTGCCGATAAATACTTCACCTTAGTGAACAATAGTCCGATTTTGTCACCTATCTTATCTGAATAGTGCTTTAATATTGCAGCGATTATTTCCAATTCTTCAATTGTTGGCGTCTCTATTTTCTTAAAAAATACATGGGCAGATTTTTCCCCATCAATATGAAACCACCAATCTTCTTTTTTTGCCCATGTATTTCTCAATTGGTCGTTTGCTAAATTATTTTTGCCAATCGCAATCTTTCCCCCGGTCAGGAAACAATAGAAATCGCAGTCTGAATATTCTTTTTTTTCACTTGCTTTTTCCTCTGTGGATTTCAAGTCTTTCCAGAAGGGACTAATCGGTTTTATACCTTGGCCATTTTTTGCTTGCTCAAAATCCTTGTGTTCACATGCGGCAACTCTTTTTCTTTGAATTTCTAATCCGCTTTTTAAATTTTTAATTTTATTAAACAGTTCATTTCTTTTTTTAAAGTGTCCTTTCGTCTTAAATTTTAAATTCTTTTTACTTAACTTAATTATCTCAGGTATTTCTTCGCTAGTTATATATGTTTCAAGCAACTGTATGTCTTTCTCAAGGCCATTGATGTCCTTGTCGATATGCCTAATTTTTGTCTCAATTTTTCTCTCTGTTTTTTCCAGTTTCGTTCGAGATGTCGATTTTATATAATCAATATAATCCAAGGGCCAATTAGTCATCATCTCGTCACATGGTTTAAATTGCTGATGTTTAAATTCATCTGGCAGCTCTTTCCATTCATTGTTTAGGATCACCTCAATATGATCTTGGCTAATTAGATTTCTCCTTTTTTTATTCCAAGATGAAAGAATTTCTATAGAGTACTCATTTTTTTCTATTGTTACGAAAAACGCTTGATTGATAAAATATCCTATAGAAAAAACTATTTCGTTTCTTCCTCTCTGCCCCATAATTGCGTAAACCTGATCATTTTGGGTTTTGAGAATACGTGAAATTTTAAGACCGGAAAGAGACGATCTCACTATCTCGAGAAAGCGATCCTGAATTCTTAATTTGGAATCGATGACAATTCCTGAAGGAAAAAAGGTATTGAACTTTGCTCCTCTTCCCCAATAAAAATAGATATTTTGTCCTATCGACCTAACTTTTAAAATGATCCAGTGAGGAGTCGAATAGATTTTTTGGATAAACGATCCGTTTATCGCCAAATCACTGTAAGCTAAGTGAAAATTATCATCTGTATTACTATCTGACGAATGAGTATTCACTATGAATGCTGCTAGTTGATTGCAGTCCCAATTCTCCAAGGTCTCAACTTAACCTCATTTTCTCCAAATGGGAGAATAAATGAGAACCAAACAAATAAGGCCTTTCCTTTGATATACTCGTGTGGGACAAATCCCCAAAATCGCGAATCATATGAAAAGTCCCGATTATCTCCCATCACAAAAAACTTTCCAGGCGGGATCGTTTTCTTTTCATAATCAACTTTTAGATAATTATCATTATCTTGTTGTATTATGTGCTTATGCTCTCCTGTATTGCTTTCATACAGCTTAAGATTATAACCCTTAAATTTTTCATCCATGTCATCAAGTATCGCCTTTCCCTTTTCACTTTCAGTAACATCCTGCCCTGATATTGGTTTATCATTAACATAAACTATCTTATTTCTTATCTCGATACTGTCCCCAGGAAGACCAATGACGCGTTTTATGTAGTTAACTGATGGATCTTTTGGATATTTAAATACGATGACATCACCTCGCTTAGGATCTTCCTTCCCCAAAATATATATTGGGTCAGAGAAAATATCACTAAATGGAACCTTTAATCCAAATGCCATTTTATTTACCAAAATAAAATCGCCAATCATCAATGTTGGAATCATAGACCCGGAAGGAATTCGAAACGGTTCAAAAAAGACAGATCGGAACACTAGTATTACCAAAAGGATTAAAGAAATGGATTTAATCTCTTTAATAATTTTTTGCTTTCTTGTCAGCTTAACATCAGATTGGTTTTGATCACCAGAAATGAGAATTTCCTCTCTCGAATTATCTATTTTGTCCATCTTGCCCTCATAATTTTACTATTTTTTGTTCTCTTCTTTTCTTATCGGCTAGATTCTTCGCCCGCTTCTTTGAAAAATAGTATTCTATAATCTTTCTACTCAAATACGAAGATTTTACATGCCATTTCTTGATATTAATGCTCATGACGCATATTGCTATTCCCGTTCCCTCGGGATCGTAGGCATAGGCCGTAAACCAGTCTCGCTTTCCCTCCGGGATTCCACCAGTGATCGATCCTGTTTTACCTCCCATTTCGATTTCGCCATATCTTTTTCGCATTCCTCTAAATGATTTTCGAGCTGTACCATTTTCAATCGTTCTACTCATCATTTTCTGTATGGCAATTGCTGTATCGGCCGCCATTGCATGAGTAGCTTCCACTCTAGGAGTGTCTAACACATTACCATTAAGCTTTATTGATTTAATTAATCGTGGAAACATAAATACACCGTTATTAGCCACAATATTTGATAGTAATGCACCGTGAATAGGGCCGATTAAAGTTTGAGTGTTGAATCCCGATGCTAACTCCGCAAATCCAAAATTGTCTTTTGCAATATTAAACTTTGAAGGAGTTATTTTAATATCTGCTAAGATATTTCGATTAAATCCGAACAAAGTGGCTCTTTTAAAAAGCTCCTCCGGGGTTAAATTCCCTATAGCGGCCTTGGCAAATACCACATTATTAGAGTGTGCAAACGCTTTTTCAAGAGTTGTCGACCTCTTCCATCTCGCTCGCGGCTCCTTGAGTTGATACTTATATAATGTTGACCCTTTTCCCGAAAATTCAAATTTCTGATCTCCATCTACATCGGAATCCTCCAGCAATTCAGCTGCTGTGACAATTTTTATTAGTGAAGCTGATGGATGTGTACTGCTAAAGGCAAGCATGTCATTAAATGTTGAATTTGTTCCTTCGTATCCAACTGCAGCTAGTATCTCCGCTGTGTCTTTTTGAATAACGACAACAGCAGAATAATCAGATTTATATCTTTTAAGCAACATTCGAACGTAACTATCCAAATCTTTATCAATGGTGTACTCCAAATCATAATTATCAGCCCCTATTTTAAAATTTTCAAAATAGTCGCCTTGTAAAATATGACTTTGGGCTTCCTTGTAGACTAGCGCTGTATCCGATATTTCGTCTTTGTTAAGGTTTCGATTAATCGATAAAAATATTATGCTGCAGAAGAACGCTGCCCCCATTACTGCGTATACAATTTTCATTCAATAAAACCCTTTCCAATTACAAAAAATTCCTTGCTAATTGATCTTGTACTCTTTGGTTTCAAATAGTGAAACTCCTTAAATCGTTTCTTTTGGCTCTTTAGAAACTCCTGAGCGAACTGACTGTCAAATACTTTGATGATTGTATTCCCATCTTGCTTTAAGAGCTTGGAAATTATATCAAATATTTTTTCAACTAAATCTAGACTTCTTGCCTGATCAACATCCTTGATCCCTGTAGTATTAGGGGCCATATCTGAAAGAATTACATCAAATTTTTCTTCAACACCAACATCTTGAGGGATATTTACTTCAAATACATCCTTTTCATAGGCCTTTACGTTCTGAAGATTTTCAATTTTCCTACTGACAGGCTTGGTATCTATTCCAATAACTTTTCCACTTTTTCCTAGTTTGAGACTTGAATATTGAGTCCATGAACCAGGACAATAGCCCAAATCTAAAACAATCATTCCCTTTTTTAAAACATCATATTTTTTATCAATTTCCTCTAACTTATAGACACTCCTGGCTGCAAAGTTTTCTTTTTTTGCTTTTTTGAAATAATGATCTTTTACTTTAAATGTCATTGCTCGAAATCTTTACTTAGCTGTTGGAATAACTCTTCCTTGCACCAAAGCAACGGAGGCAAATATCTTTTTTTATTCAGACTGGTAACTTGCACGCCTTGTGAATAAAAATTGACACCATCTCTATCGTTAAGAATAGTGCCAGCCGCAATATCCCAGACATTTTTAGGCTTTAGACTTATAACAAAATCACATACCCCCGAAGCCATGAGCCCTAATTTATATGCAATACTACCAACAGGAATCAGTTTTATCGCAGGGTTCGCCACTTCTGAGAATAGGCCCATTTCATATTCTGAGTTGGAGACTAATCCAGTTAGTACATTTCTATTCTTGATAGGGAATTGCCAATAATTATTTTTGAGTCTAGCCTGATCACTACTAACAGAGAATCCAGTTGCAGGATTAAAAATCCAAGCGCAACTTGATTTACCTATTTCAGGCCCATCCATAACGCAAAAACTTAGAGCCCATTGATGTATGCCATTAACAAACTCCCTCGTGCCGTCGATTGGATCTATAATTATTGCCGGAAAGTTTAACTCTTCAAATGACTCTTCTGACACGTAGTTGTAGGTTTCTCGATATTTCTTTTGAAGTAGTTCTCTGACAAGACGATCAATCAGTAAGTCCAATGAGGTAACAACATCACCCTCTCCCTTGCTAAAAATACCGACTTTATTTTTGGATACGAACTCCTCAATTTTGCTTATTAATACCTCTTCAATCTTTGATCGAGACATACCAAAAATATTTTCCACTATTTCTCCGGTTATTCTGCTACAAAAAAATCAAGGTCGCCTTCAAAATCTATTCCCAACACTATTACATCATCAGAAATTCCTTGCTGCGAAGTATACATCTGTGAAACAAATTTCATCGAACGTTTTCCTCCGTCTACAAATACAAATGGGGGGCTGTGATCCTTTTTAATTTCAATTCCATTTTTAAAGTACTCATTAAAAATCAGCTTAGTCATTTTGTTTTTGAACAAGTACTGCCTCCTTTCAAATAGTATCAAATATTTTTAGAAAGATCTTTATTCGTCCCTCGAAGTGGCTATCCAATAAACATATTAATATATAAACCAAATAGATCATATTTCTTTTTGAGCGAATTCGGCTCATCGACTGAAATAGAAACTCAAGAGGAATCAGTGAAAATAGACAAATAATCCACAAAGCTCCGAATGATTGAACTAAGAAACTGTCCAAGATAAAGGATGAAACAAAGAACAATAAATATATTAAGCCAAGCCGATAATACCGCTCTCTGTTAAACTTAAAAAAGGCTAGCTTTGAATTCGATGAGAAAAGTGCCCCCAGTATAAAAATTGGTACCCCAATTATTGCTAACCAATAAAAAGCCTTTTGATATATATACCCAATTATTTCTCTTACATATTCCCACGTAATTGTGTTGTATGGCTCAAAACTCTGCTCTTTGGTTATGACGACAATCAAAGACAAACCAATGCCAAAAGTACAATATTTCAAAAATTGCCGCCGAAACCATAGCGTTCTTTCTTGCAGAAACAAGCTATACAACAAGAAGGTGAGAGCCAGTGTCACTAAAAAATATCCCGCATTAACAATTGAAACGAAATAGATAAGAATACCCCAGAATAGACCTGATCTATATGTACTACTTTTTATAATAAAAAACGCAGACCAGATAATGAGTAGCGAAAGTGTGCCCTGAGTGCAGTTATGGGGAGAAAAAACCATGGTTTTTGAAAATGACCATGAAGAAATCAAGGCAAACACCCCAAGCAATGAAAGTCTCCGCGAAACAAAAAATCTCAAAAATGCGTAAAGAGTTATCAAGAAAATGCCCATATTAATTATATAAAAATGAAGTCCAATTGCTAATTTCAACAAATTGGGGTGCTTCATGAACGGAAAATACAGCGTAGTTAGAAAATTCCAATACTGAACGTGAAAACGATCAAATGAATCAAAATACAGCTTCACTGCATTTAAATTATTCAATTTGGGTAACTCTGGAATGGATACAAAAAACAAGATCACAATTAAAAAAACCAGCGTTTTTTCAAAGGAATCTAAAAACTTAAACTCACCAAAATTTGATGACATCCCTTCTTGAATTATTTTTCCACGGTTTGGCCAAGAGTAGTAAAGACCGAGAATAATCCACGTAATCCAAAAGCAATTAAGTGCCCACTTAGAAGGAATAAGCGATAAAAGATTAAAATAGAAGGCCATTACCCCCATACCAAGCACGAGACGGTAGACAACACGATCTATCGATGAATTTACTCGGAAATATATTTTAAACCTATGGTCAATTTCTTTGCCTAGCAGAAACCATTGTCCGACCATGAATCCCATATACAAAATCATCAAAATTAGTACATAAACTTTATTTATTGAATAGTATTTTTGCAGCCATACAGGACAGAGCAGAAATAAAAAGTAACTAACCATTCGATATATAAAGAATTTTGATTTTAATAGGATTAAGCCCGAGTTTTTTTCTAAAGTAATCACTAAGCTTATCCGATACTTTTAGTAGGAATTGATCAACAGATGGTCTTCCTCGAATCATTTAAGCCGGTTATCCCCATGACCGGCTTTTTTTATATTTTAAGACCAAAGCTTGCGGAAAAAAAGAATTTAATTCAGTTTCTTTTTTGAACAAAGGAAAAATTTTCAAATTCAGGACTCAAATTGATTCATCCAATCATTGTGCTATGCTAGATAATAGGGCCACTTAGGATTAGTAGCCCTTGCATGGAGGCTTCGCCATTGGGCATTTCTTTTGGCTCAATCAATACAGGACTTCCCAAAGATATCGTCCAGCAACTTATGGAAGCTGAACGAATTCCTATAAAAAAAATGGAAGGCCGCAAAGAGAAAATTGTCAGCAAAAAAAATCTATTAGCAGAACTTATTAATTTGGCTACAAAAATTCGTGATGATCTGTCTAAAACATCTGGCTCTAAGAACTTCCGTGAACTAAAGGTTAATACTAATGATAGCCTTGTTTCCGTCGAACTGGACAAAGGAAAGGTGAAACCTGGAAATTATAATCTTGAAGTTTTAGAGCTTGCTCAAAAATCTTCAGGCATGTCCAGTGGCTTTCCGGATAAAAATGAAAGCTTCGTTGGCGTCGGATATATTCAATATACATTGCCTAATGGCGAGAGCAAAGAAGTATACATAGATAGTGATCACTCAACACTTGAAGGCATTGCAAGTGTTATCAATCGCGATGATTCTCATGGCCTTTCAGCAACCGTCGTTAACGATGGCAGTGGAAGTGAGCGACCTTGGAGACTAGCATTAAGCGTGGAAGGTACTGGTGATGAAAATAAAGTAGAGTGGCCATATTTCTATTTTATCGATGGTGACTACGATATGTTCATTGAATTTGAACGTAAGGCAACTGACGCTAAAGTAAAATTTAATGGCTTTGAAATTGAATACCCTTCTAACAAAATCGACGATCTTATTCCAGGTGCCGTCATTGATCTTAAGCGCGCTAAGCCTGGTGAAGAATTCTCTGTTGAAATTACAGAAGATATTGATGCAATTTCATTAAAAATTGGAACTCTTATCGAAAGCATTAATGCTGTTATTGGCTTTATTAAACAACAAAATAGCTTAGACCAGCATAGTGATACCTCAAGCACCCTAGGTGGTGATCTGGTTTTACAAACCATGGAAAGTAGAATCAGAGGAATGGTTTTTGAAGACGTTTCAACTTCTCAAGGACTGCGTCGAGTAGGGGATCTTGGTATTGTTTTTCAAAAATCAGGCTTACTTGAAATGGATTCCAAAAAATTTCAAAACTTACTGGCCAAAGATTACAATCTTGTTTCGGACATTTTAGTTGGCAGGTTCGACAGCGAAGGCAATAAAATTCCTGGTTTTGTCGACAATTTGCAAAAATCCATCGATGGAGTCTTGCGCTCACCCGACGGCCTTCTCAGATCACGAAACCAGTCATTACAAAGCAACATATCGCAAATTGATCGTAGAATTGGTCAAAAAGAGAGATTCCTTGAGCAAAAGGAAAAGACCTTAAAGGATAAATTTGCACGACTTGAGTCAACGATATCAAGGATCAAAGGCCAAGGAGCAGGCTTAAGCGCTCTTGGACAATCCGGTTTCAACCCAACAACACAATTAGGCTAATTAAACGGAGGAAATTATGACTTATGGACATTCTGCCTACAAAAAAACTTCAGTACACACCGCAAGCAAGGAGCAAATCCTACTGATGCTTTATCAAGCAGCCATCAGAAATTGCAAAAAGGCAATTGAGGCAATCGAAAAGAAGGAAGTTGCTAAAAAAGGTGAGTACATTGGCAAGCTACAAGACATTATTATTGAGCTAAATAACAGCTTAGATTTCGAACTTGGGGGCAAGGTTGCCCAGGAACTGGCCTCCCTCTACGACTATATGCTCTACGCTAGCACTCAAGCCAACATGACTATCGATAAAGAACCACTGACAGGCGTTCTTTCAGTTCTTGATACCTTGTATAGTGGCTGGACTGAGGCTATCAAGTCCCTCAAAACCGAAAAGGCTAGATGATATCACTAGAAGATCAAGTCGCATTTTTAAATGAAATTTTGCGTAAAATATTGTCGCTTGATGACAAATTACTTTCTATGGCAAACGAAGAAAAATTAGATGAAATTGAGCAACTGATCTTCGAAAGAGAAATGGCAGTAAATCTATTTAGTCAAATATTTATTAAGCTCGATTTTACCTATGCGAGCACCAACCAATCCCAACAGGCTGAGTGGGTCAAAACTCGAATTATTATTCTTGATTTAGTTAAACTGCTAATTGTTGGCACAGAGGCGATATCACACAATCTTATTGATACTAGGGACTCTATTAGTAAAATTATGTCGAATATTTCTAAGAATCGACGGAGTATTAAAAGCTATAATATAGCATCTTCAAAATCTTAGACTCAATCTTGTTTGACTTTTACTCAAACAAGTTCAAAATAGAGGCATTAAAAGGTTCATGGAAGGAGCCTTTTCTATCTTAAGGATGAGACAAATGCTCGAAACGAAAAGACAAAGTTCTCAAATCGAAATTAAAATTTCAAAAAATGGGCATAAGGTACCATTATTAAAAGGAATTCACCTTCATTCCATCTATGATCCTATTAAAGAAGCTGAAGCTCTTATCCATCGATTTGATGAAAGCATTAAAGAAAAAAAATACTTTCTCATACTCGGATTGGGATTTGGATATCATATTAAGGCACTCATTAACAAGCTACACACAATGGGTGATTCAGATTTCAAAATCATAGTAATAGAACCAAATAAATCTCTTGTTGATTGCTTTCAAGATAATTTTCCAGCAATTGAAAATGTAACAATTTTTCAGGCCGAGCAGGTATCAGAGATATATGCCCAACGTAAGGTAGTCGATTTCTTATGTCATCTACCTCTGGTTTTGGCCCATCCTGCCAGCCTTAATCTACATGACCATTATTTCAAGTCTTTTCTCAGTTTTTCTTCCGACAACAGTGTCGGCAGCGTACTTTCACATATGTCCAAAAATGAAACATATCAAGCACTCCAGCGAATTGAAAATTCTGATTTTGATATTGCAAATATTGCCAGCTCCCCATCGAAGCTTGAACTGGGAAGATCATATTTTTTGCTAAAGGCTATTGATGCCATGGCCTCTATGTGTAGGGAAGTATAAATGAAAAATATTTTAATTATTAATCTACGTAAGCTCGGGGATGTATTTACAACGGGGCATTTAATCACGTCTTTAAAAGCAAAATACCCCTCTGCTAAAATTCACTTTCTGGTTTATAAGGAAAGTGAAAATGCAGCTGCTTTGCTAGCAGACATATTTCAAGTCGTGGCCATTGATAGAAAAAAAATGGCCACTCTCGGATCTAAAAAAATTTTCAACAAAGCTTTTTCAATTGAAACTTTATTAGACACCTTTTCTGTTCTGCCTGAAACTTTTGATCTAGTAATCAATCACAGTAATGATCTGGTTGCGACACTGCTAACAGCATATTTTTCTGAAAATAGTACTGATTGGGCCGGAATCAGATTCAATTCTAAAGATATTGTGGAGTATTCTGGTAATTGGTCAGTCGCATATAATGACCTCTCAAGCGAATTTGCAAATTCTTATTTTAACTATGTTGACCTTATTCACAAAATTGTTGGCATTCCACCCTCTAGGCAACGATCACGACTAAAGGACTCCCAATCTCATACAAAAGCATGGGATGGTGTCTTGAATAAAATTAGAAGTGAAAATTTATCCACTTCTGAACTAAAATTTATTGGTATAAGTCCATTTTCCTCTTCTGATAGCAAAGACATCCCTTTAGGATGTCTTGAGGAACTTTTTTCACAAATTTATGACGACCTGAATCTTTTTCCTATTTTAATTATTGCTCCATCAGCAAAAGAGAGAATGGCGGCTGAAGAACTTAACAAGAGACTTGGTAATGGGTTAGTTACTGTTGAGGCTGATTTTCTGGCAACGACTTCCATATTACAGCAAATTAATTTTTTAGTTACCTGTGATTCTTCGATAAAACATCTTGCCGACTTAAACAAAGTACCTTTACTTGAAATTAACTATGGCGTTACTTCATTTAGCAAACAAGGTCCTTCAAGTAAAAACTCCCTTATTCTTTGCTTTAATAGCAACCAAGCTTTGTCGCAATCTCAAGACATTTATGCCTCTATGAAATTTTCATTGGATGCGATTCCACATGAGCATCTCCACCTCGGCAATGGCGCACTCTTCAGAACAACATGCGATTCTCTTGGGACTAAATATGAGCACGTCACAGGATTATTAAAAATAGAGCAACAAGTCCGATATGAAATGGGCAGGGCAATCGCCTTTGGTCTTTGTAATAATGTTGACATTCCAAGGCCTCACATAGCTTTTTGCACTGGCCTTGAAGAAATTCTTCGCACTCAAGCAAATTCATTTCAATTTATTCTCAAATCGATACTTCATCTGCTTCGTGAGCTGCCCGAGCTAGAAACGAAAAATAAAAGATGCGAAACATTTATTTCTGAGCTTAGCGCTCTATTTACAAACTTAAGTGAAGACAACCTGTTTTCAATTCCTTTAATTATTTGGCGCACCCAACTTTCGCTGTTAAGTGATAATCTTTTTGACAATAGAAAATTATTCGAAAAAAGTATTTTTGAGCTAAAAAATAATTGCCTAAAAGTAGACAATTTTCTCCGCTCTATCGCCAATAATCTTGATCAGCAACAAGAAGCAGATTTGGGCAGAAAATATCTGTCCGTACTCTAATATTCCAAGGATCGGATTGTGAACAGTTCTAATTCACTACTTCACAAACAGTCTCAAACCAGTAAGAGTGTCTGCATTCTTCAACTAACTCGAGCTGGAGACCTAATTCAAACCCTACAAGCAGCAAAAGATTATTTATTTTTTCACCCCGAAACTAAATTTGACCTCATCGCAAGATATAAAATTTCACAACCTATTCTGTTTCTTCTCGAAACATTTTATGAAAATATTTTTTATATTGATGAATTTTCCGCCTCGGATTATACACAGGAATGCTGGTCTGCCCGATCGCATTTATATGATGAAGTTATCAACCTTTCATTTAGCCCAATTTCTGCCAAAGTAGCAGCGACTTTAAAGGCCACCTCCTACAAGGGGCTCACCCTTGACTCAGACGGAAAAATTTCTGTCAGTGATCGTTGGTCAACTTATTTCTATGGATCAGTTAACACAGGTTCATATAATCCATTTCATATTATTGATCTTTTTCGCTTTATTATTGGCGAAACTCGATCACGAGTAAAGATTTCGACCCTTGAAGACATCGACTTTAACAAAATATTACTTCATCCTTTTGCCAGCTTAGAGAGAAAGAGATGGTCTGCTGATAAATGGGCCGATGTTACTAGTAAAATTCTATCATCTTTACCCGATTGCCAGATTATTCTTGTCGGCGGGAAAGAGGATGAGCAAGAAGCACTTGAGCTTGTCAACCATAGCATTCTTCGAAAATTGAAAAATAGAGTTACCAACCTCGTGGGCAGCACATCACTAGAGGATCTATGGAAATCATTGCCTGAAATCGACTTTTTTCTAGGCCACGATTCCCTGGTTGGTAACTTATGTGCACTGAAAGACATTCCATGCCTCACAGTGGCTCTAGGCTGTGTCAGACCGTGGGAAACTACCCCATATGCCAGCCACTCTTTTTCATTAAGGCCATCATCTAAATGTTTTCCTTGCTTTCCTGATGAAACATGCAGCTACTATCAATGCCACTATGATATTAGCTCTAGCTGTATTTCTGAAATCATATCAGATCTGAGCGCTCCTAATTCAACTAGGATTTCTCAGTCTCAGACAATTTTATCCAAGGACACAGGCCTTGTTTCAAAAAGCCTTGTCTATGATGGTATTATTTTTCACTCCTTATTGGGCGGCAACAATGCCCCGATAGGTGAAATTGTTCGAACCGTTTATTTTATCGCCTGGAATTTCTTTTTAAACGACATTGAAATAAATTTACCTTTGCCTAAAATTTCAGAATCTGGCCACTCATCTCTTTTGAAACTAACAGAGGGTCTCAAATATTGCTATGAGCTGTTTGAGTTTGGTAAAAGATATTCAAAATATATTCTTGATGAGTGTTTGTCTCTCACTCCAAACATCAAAAATGTAAAGGATAACTCTTTAAAGCTAAGCGAAATTGAAGAGCTATTGATTGCCCTAAAAAGTACCTACCCAGAGCTTAGCCCGGTTGTCGCTTTTGGAATTCTAGAGCGTTCAAATTTTTGCAATGTAGGCATAAAGGAATTAGCCTACAAAAACTTCTCTAGTTATAACGAAGGCTCTTTGCTTTGCAACGTTATTTTTGATCTCTTAACTAAACTTATCTCAGAAAATAAGCAGTTATTAAATATCCGTCAAAAAGAAATATTAGGAGAAGGAAATGGCTAACATTTTTGTTAATGGAAGAAATATCGAAGACAACTTAGATGAAAATATTACAATCGGTTTCCTAATTGACTCACTTCAACTCAAGCAAGGAATGGAAGATAAATTTGTTACTGAAATTTCCATTGATGGCTCTAAAGTTGATTTTCAAAATCCAGATATCTTAGATAGAGTTGTAGCGCAGAATGGAGAAATCCATCTACGATTACTGGATGGCGTTGAAATTGCGTTTGAAAGTCTGGACAATAGCACCCATTATTTTGATGTCATGTGTCGCAAAATTGACAACATCGTTTTGTCTCTCTCTCAAAACTCCTACAACAGCGCAAACCAGGACTTTCTTGATCTTGTTGAAGTCATCGATTTGTTCATACAATTAATGACTAACATTCATAGAACCTTCCTTGAAAGGTTCAAAAGCGTCTATGTAAAAAGTACCGGACATAAAAATCTTGAAATACACCTGCTGTCAGTTCTAAAGGGACTTTTAGCTGCCAAAGAGAGAAACGATGTTATAATGATCAGCGATCTATTGGAGTATGAACTTAAGGAAAACATCACTCAATGGAAAATAAAGGTCATTCCGGAAATGAAAACACTCAAAAATCTTTTAAAGAACTAGATTTATCTGATTCATTTTTATCAAAGATCCTAGTCACCGACTCTTTCTTTAGACGTTATCAACTTACCACCCATTCTTTACCTGCAAAAAAATCTGTGGCACCAAACCTTACCACTCTTCTAAGTCGTAATTCGGACTTTTCAATTACTCCAGATTCTTTAGAATCTATTTTAAAGTCCAAACCATTTCGGTCAATAATGCCGATAAAAACATTCTCAAATTTTCAAATTTTTGCTCATGAAAAGGGTAATCCCAAAGCATTTCATTACTTTTATAACTTCGTAAATAACGAAATTACTACAAAAAAAATTTCTCCTGGGAAATTTAATTCTTTGTTTAAACAAATTAAAAAAAGTAGATCAAAAAATTTTCAAGTTACAAATTTCCCAGATGGGTTGCTCGACAACCTTGGCACCTTTCTTGCCAAAGAAGTAGATGGTAAAATTTCCCAACTTATATTTATTCTTTCTCGCAATGGATTTCTTGCACCAGGAAAAGATGAGGTCAACCTCTTTGATCATTTATCAAATAGCATCTCGCCATTTTTAAAATTCTTTTTTCTTAACCAGCTCGCGACCGAAGAATATTCACGTAAAATATGCGCCTTAACCAACATTAATGCCGTAGGATATTCATTGAACAACTTGCATTATGCAAAGACTTTTAACCCCGGATTGATTGACTTTTCAAAAATATCTCCGTTGTTTATTTCACAAATTAAGGGCCTATTTGTTTATTTCTTAAACGATACCCCTCTTAACAATATTTCGGATGTCTATCAGTATCAGCGAATCAGTCTTTTGGGTGAGCTCCTCAACACTCTTAAGCATGAATTAAGCAATCCTCTTTTTGCTATACAACTTGCCTCCAAGTACCTCTCTGAGAATAAAACCGATGAAAAAGCACAATTCTTTTTGGAGATTTCTAAAAGTGCTGAGCGTTGTCTGGGATTGATAGATAATTTTTCTGAATTATATTCTCCGAACAATGCGGTAAAAGAAGTGAATATTTTAAATGTTATTCAGGAGATAATAACGCTCTCCAAAAGCGAGACCAAAACAATTATTAAAGAGGTTATCCCCGTTGGCGACATAGATAAATTTACAATCATGATAAATCCTATTTGGATGAGTCAAATACTCTTTAACCTGATTATTAATGCTGCACATTCCTTGCATGCTTCACAGCTGCATCAAAAGAAAATTTGCATTATGATTTCTATCATCAATGATATTTTAACCATCTCTGTTTCGGATAATGGCCCAGGAATCCATCCTGATGTTTCTCTGCACATTTTTGAACCTTTTTTTACTACTAAAACTGATGGGAATGGGCTGGGTCTTTCTATTTGTAAAGGCTTGGCACAGAAAATGTCTGGCAATTTGCGTCTTAATTGTTCTACTTCTACCAAAACAGAGTTTATTATTGAAATTCCTATTACACCGGGAAACTAATTTGAAAATCTTAATTGTTGAAGATGAATTACTCATATCCTTAACTTTAAAAAAATACCTTGAATCTAAGGGCCATAATGTTCAATCAACTGGCCATGGAAAAGAGGCAATTGATATAATCTCTAATAATACCTTTGATAAAATTATTTGCGATCTTATGTTAAAAGACATAACCGGATTTGAGGTTATTGAGGAGTCAAAACGATTTATGGACCCTATGGACATAAAAAAAATATTTATTCTAATGACAGCCTATATTAGTAATCAGGTGTATGAAAAGGCGTCAGAATATGGTTGCCCCGTTATTAAAAAACCATTTCAGAGCTTAGAAGATTTTTTGCCATATTTATAAGTTCTTGGGAGTATTATGACAAACATTACAAAAGTTGCATTGGTCCTAAAACCAAAACATGTCCACGAGTTTAATTTTTTAATTCCAGGTATTATTCGCTGGCTACAAAGAAGATCTAAAAGTGTCATTTTCAGCATTCAAGAAAAAGAACGAATTGAATCGTTTATGCCTGATTTGGCTTCAGTTATATTTCTTGACGAAAAGAAATACTTAGATGAGGCAGATCTTATTATTTCACTGGGGGGGGATGGAACCCTTATTGGTATAGCGAGACAATCTACATCAAAAACTCCACCAATTTTTGGTATAAATCTTGGTCATCTTGGCTTTATCACCGAATTCTCAAAACTTGATTTTTACGATCATTTGGAAAAAGTGTTTCACGGGGAACTTAACATTTCGAAGTTGTTTCTTTGTAAAGTAGATATAATTAAAAATAATAAAGTTTGGTTTTCCAGTCGTTTTTTAAATGATGCGGTTGTTAGCAAAAATAGCATCAGCAGAATGTTTACAATTTCTACCTCCACAAAAAATGAGCATATCTTTAACGTTTCTGGAGACGGTCTTATCATTAGCACTCCTGTTGGATCTACTGCTTATAGCTTGGCCGCAGGCGGACCTATCCTTCATCCTTCTCTCGATGCTTTCGTTATCACTCCCATTTGCCCACATGGGCTAACGCATCGACCCATCGTTTTGCCATCTTCAGAGGATATCCAGATTAAACCACTTAATACCGATGAGCCGGTAACTCTCACTCTTGATGGCCAACAAGCTGTAAATATTGATAAGTGGGACACTGTAAAAATCTACAGAGATGAACAACATTTTGTTTCACTTGTAAAAAATCCCGAAAGATCTTACTTTCATACCCTTAAAGAAAAATTCTATCATGGTAGGAACGATACGCCATAATTTTGAGGTTACAATGGTACTGCTTAATCAAGTACGTCTAAAAAACTTTGCTACTTTTGCTGATCAGGAACTTGAATTTAAACCAGGCCTGAATGTTATTGTTGGAGAAACGGGCTCAGGCAAAAGTCTAATTCTTGAGGCAATTCAACAAATTCTCGGATCACGCTCTGACAAAAAATTAATTCGTCACAACTGTGATTTCTCTCTAATAGAAGCAGAGTTCGCAGCCTTAAATCCAAGCGTTGCGCAATTCCTAAATGAGTTAGGCTACCCACTTGAGAATGATAAGATTTTTCTTAAAAGAATTATTTCTAAAAAAGACACATCAAAATCATTTATCAACTTCTCGTCTACCAGCGCTAATCAACTGACGCTATTTTCTAGGCAATTTATTGATCTAGTTGGTCAGTTTGAAAATCAAAAGTTACTTAGTGAAGAATATCAATTGGAACTATTAGATATATTTGCAAAAAACCAACATCTTAGCACCTACAAAGAACTATATAAAAATTTTATCAAGCTAACAGTTGAGCTTACCGAGAAAAAGTCAAAGCTACTTTCTATTCAAAAAAGAGAGGACTATTTAAAATTTCAAATTGAAGAAATTGAAAATTCAAACCTTTCCGAAAGGGAAGAGATCAGCTTGCTTGAAGAGAAGACAAAATTACTTCACATGAAAAATTCAGAAGTTCACATTCTTGAACTTATGGAGCTTTTTCAAAGTAGTGATTCAAGTCTTCATTCTAATATTAAGCGAGCAGTAAAGGTAACTCAGAAAATTTCAGATACTTTTCTGAATGAAAAGCTGCTTGATTTGGAATCTAATTTGTTAGATCTTATTGGTCATCTAGGACAATACACTCAAATCCCTGACGATTTAGATGAAAAAATTACATCAGTGATCGACCGTCTTGATTTTTATCAAAAGATTCGCCGCAAATATGGATCCAGTATTCAGGATATTTTGTCTGAGTTACGATTAATGCAATCTGAACTTTTATCCATTAAAAATCTTGAACAAGAATGTGCTTTACTTTGCACGAATATTTCTCATATCAAAAAGGAACTCGATATCTTGGCCAATAAAATGTCCATACTTAGAACATCTGCCGCGAAGCAGCTTGAAGTTTTAATTACTTCGACCATTCAAGATATGAACATGCTTGGTGCTACAGTCAATTTCAAAATTACTTCAACGCCCGAACTTTCAAATACTGGATATGATAAAATTCAAATATTTGCAGAAATTAACCCCGGCGAAGGTTTTCATCTAATTAAGGACATCGCTTCAGGAGGGGAGTTGAGTCGTTTTCTACTAGCTTTCCGATATACCATGTCGATTAAAGACTCAATTTCAATTTTCCTATTTGACGAAATCGATACCGGACTTGATGGCGATACTGCTCTTAAAATAGGCAAAATTTTAAAATCTGTATCGAAGAATGGTCAAGTCATCGCGATTACGCATCTTCCTCAAATTGCAAAATTCGCGGATTCGCTTATTCATGTTTCTAAAAAGATTGTAAGCACAGGAACGGAAAACAGGACATTCTCTTTGGCCTGCCAAGTTTCTGGGAAGAAGATCCAGCATACTGTTGAAGCGATGGCATCAATCTAATTTTACGAATCTATACCCATCTTGATCAACGACAATAAATTCTCTGCTCTGTGGAAAAAATCCATTATTTAGGTAAATCCGATTTTCATCAAAAAGATAATTATCTTGAATATGTGAATGCCCACACAGAAAGAAATTATAATCGTAGATTTTTGCATAACTTTCTGCAATTTTTCTAAAACGCTGTCTAGTTAATATTTCTACCTCTTTGCTCCAAATATAATTTCTTGATTTCGCTGATAGATATTCCCCAACACCGTTGATTACTTTGTACGATAGAAGCTTATTTGTGGCAAAATTAATTATTTTTGAATTAAGCGTTTTTTTAAATAAACTGTGCGCTAAGCCCTGATCTCTTTCATCTCCATGGGCAGCTAAAATCCTTAAATTTTGAAATTCAATTTCCTCAGGACCTTTTAAAATTTTAAAATTGTCAAATTTTCTAAATCCAATAGATTCATAAAATTTTTCCAAATTAAAATCGTGATTTCCCTCAAAGACATACAAACCATGTCCACTGCTAAGCAGTTCTCTCATCTTCTCAAAAACATCATAAAAATCGGCATAATATTGACCATGTGATCCGATCATTACATCAAAAATATCTCCTAAAAGCAGTATTATATCCGCTTCGTTTACAATATTGTGAGATAGGAATTTGATGAATAGGTCAACTTCAGACTTATTTTTTATTGTTAGGTGAACATCGGATATCGAACATATTCTCATGGATAAAATTCAGCTGCTCCGCTCTTTTCTTTATAATTCTGCAATATTCTTGTGATTCTGTTGGTATCTTAACAGAAATTCTCCATCCCGAGAAAATATTTTCCGCAGATGTATAAGGTGTAACTCTCTCGCGAGATACTATCGTTGCCTCAAGCTTGATCTTCACGTCGTCTAACAAAAGGATCATCTCTTTTAGCTTTTCACCCTTCTTAAATAGAATATTTGCACTTTGCGCAATAACAAACGAGAACCCTCCTTCTGCGATATCGTGAACTTTTACTGTCGTAATTTTATTTCCAGTTTTCAGTAAAACCCTATCAGCATTTAGAGCGATTAGTCTTTTCCACGACCTTCTTTCTCTTAAACAGTAATTTAGAATCAAAGGAATACAAAGATACTCACCCTCTATAGAAAGATTCTCGGCATAAAAAGCAATTCGTCCGGTTTTTTGAAAAAAAATTACTTCCG
>Ga0210057_1002497_pt1 | contig 26256 bp, 28 predicted proteins | sample CryGeyCG2114_010_2_FD_183968 | JGI IMG/M metagenome (GOLD analysis project Ga0210057, IMG submission 183968) | Groundwater microbial communities from aquifer - Crystal Geyser CG10_big_fil_rev_8/21/14_0.10 (SPAdes) (version 2) | ecosystem: Environmental > Aquatic > Deep subsurface > Groundwater ...
AAAAACTTATACTTTAAAAGTTTAGTTAGGGCAATAAAGTCAGCTAGCTCTTCTTTGAATGTTTCGGGGCCATTGAAAACTTCTGCCCCCTCTTGGGCAAGGTTTGAGACATAATTATAAAGGGTTTGGTCTTTCTCTTTTTTCTTTAAATGCTCAATGATTTTCTTAAATTCGCCCCTATCAAGCCATGCCCCTGAACACAAATTGCATAAATCAACTTTAATCTTGGAATCATTATAGGCAACTTCGTAAAGAGGGACAATGTCTTTAGGGCAGAATTTTTTGCTTTGGCTTAATTTAAACTTATTTGGCTCTTGCCATAAGTCAACATCAAGCCATCTCAAGGCCTCGTCTTTTTTATCTTTGGCATTTCGTAATTCGTCTTGGTCAAACCAAAGCCCTAAGCACTTTGGGCAATAATCAACCTCAGTTTGATAAAACAAACCCTTTTTTAAGTTTTCTGTTTTACACGCTGGACATTTTAAGATTTGTTGATGTTGAGAAAATATTTTATTCATAATAAAGTTTTTAATTTTTTGTGCCCTAGCAAAAGCTTCCTTAGCTTGCTCAACAGAAAAAGCTGGATAATCGCCAGGGTATCTTGTTGCCATATAGAAAAAAGAAAGGCCTTCGATTTCGTCCCAGAGTTGCTCAAATTGCGGATCAATGTCTTTACAAAGAATTAGTAATTTTTCTAAGCGATGAATTTTAGGAAAATCAACACCAGAAAAAACTAAAAATCCCTTTAATATTTTTTCGACAATCTGTTGAGAAAAAAAACAAACAGGGTTAGGAGGAAAGCTTTCTTCCTTTAGGATGGCACTCACAGCTTTCTCGTCGTCTTGAGCCGCTAAAATCCATTCCTTAAACAGGGATAAATTTTTCTTGCTTTTATGTTGTTCTTTCATAAATAATTTTTCCTTTATTAATAATATCTTGAATAAAAAAATCACCTAAACCTAATCTGCTTTCAACTTCATTGGGCGTATACACTAAAGAGTCAACCGGTAAAATACCTTTAATAATTCTTTGCACTTCAATATCTCTACTTAATCTATCTTTATTCGTTTGTTTAATAATAAATAAATCAACATCCGAGTCATAGGTTGGTTTGCCCCAAGCAAAAGAACCAAAGAGGTAAATCTTTTCGGGCTTGTAGTTTTCCGCTATTTTCTTAACAATCGCTTGAATATCTTTTTGTTTAATTGTCGGCTTCTTGTTCATTGTTTTATTAAAACTTTAACAGACATTTAAAAACCAATCTCTGGGGCAATGCTTTGCATGGCTTGAATGGCTATTTCAAAAAACTTTGATTTTTCAAGGCCTGCTTTTTCAATATCAGCGATTAACTCTCTGGAAACATTTTGAGCAAATGATTTATCTTTAAGCTTTTTATTTAAAGAGTTAGCTTTCATTCCTGCTAATTTTTCGGGCCGCATTAAAGCATAAGCGTAAATCAGCCCAGTTATGCTCTCACCGGCAGACAAAGCATAGTCCAGTTTGGCCTGACGTTTTACGGCTGTATACTTTTCATTATGAGAAGCGATCGCTTGTTTAATTTCTTCAGAAACTTCACAACCCTCGTTTTGTAAAAGAGTTATGGTTTTAATGCCGTGCTCTTTAAAATTGTCGCTGGTTAGCTCCCAATCCAAATCATGCAAAAGCCCAGCCATTGCCCAGGTTTCTTCGTTTTCGCCTAACTCTTGAGCTACTGCCCTTAAAACAACTTCACTTTCACGAGAATGAATTTGGTTATTCCTGTCTTTTAAATATTTCCTGACAAGTTCTTTGGCTTTTTCAATGGTAATTAGCATATAAATGTCTTTGATTTACTGGTAATGGTTGTTTATATCAATTATCTCAATGGTTTCTTTGTTTCTAAAAATGAAAATGACTCGATATTTCCTGTCAAGGCGAAAACTCCAAATTTTCATTTGCCTCGGCTCTAAGAGGTCTGTTTCTAAACTAGGATAAAATGGACTCACTTCAAACAACCTTTTTTATTTTTCAAACTTTTTCTTGAGACCTCTTTTCTTCAAGAAAACTTCTACTTCAGGGTGAATTGGTAAAACTTGCATAAGCCCTATTTAACCTTGTTCAAAATAAGAAGACCTTTTAAGCCCTTTCTCTAAACTGGAAAGAAATGCCTGATTATATAATTTAGTCGCCTTAAAACTTTTAATAATATCTTTAATTTCTTTAGTAGGCGGGGCATTGAAAATACTTTGCTCATCCTTAATAATACCAGCTAAATATTCATACTTTAAGGCCTTCTCGATAAGTTTTTGATATGTTTTTTGAGGAATAGTAATAACATCCATAAAATTTTATTTTTTATTAAAATTATTTAGTTGAAATCAGTTTAATTTTATCACCAACTCCCTCAAAAAGCAAATAACGCAATGAATAATCTAAACCCCACCACATTTCTTGCTATAGCAAGAAATGCGGTGGGGTTTGTTTTTGCCTTTTTATCTTTTTGTCTTTTCTGCCTTTTCTACTTATTACTTTCCACTTCCCGCTTACTGCTTACTGCTTACTACTTACCACTTACTGCTTCTCGCTAACCAATCAAACGCCCGCCCCTTTCCACATCAACTCAAACGCTATTTTTTATATCTGATTTAATAACTTCTTTGTTGCAAGTTAGCAACAAAAACGGCTGTGAAAAAGCTCTCTTGACAGGAAAACAAGCAAAAAGGTATAATAAATTTGTGGAATGCCACTCCATAAATTAAAGCAAATTTATGGAGCAACACAAAACGTTCTTAAATGTTAAAAAATATGCTCAAACGAATTTATAATTTAGAAACACTGGTTAAACCCGGTAAAGTTTTAATTGTTTATGGCCCAAGAAGATCCGGCAAAACAACCTTACTTAAAGATTATTTAAGCAAGACAAAGCTTAAATATAAACTTGACTCTGGGGATAATATAAAAACCCAGCAAATTTTAAGCTCCCAGGACTTTTCGCAAATTTTAGAATATGTTGCCGGCTATGACCTTTTAGCTATTGACGAAGCCCAGCATATTCCAAACATCGGCATGGGCTTGAAAATTTTAGTAGACCAAAAACCAAAATTGAAAATAATCGCAACGGGCTCTTCTTCTTTTGATTTGGCCCAGAAAACCAGCGAACCCTTAACTGGCCGCAAAAGAATTATTACGCTTTATCCTTTTTCTCAGGTAGAATTATTAGAAAAGTATAACCGCTATGAACTAAAAGAAAACTTAGAGAAGTTTCTTGTTTTTGGCTCTTATCCTGAAGTGGAGTTGGCTAAAAGCAACAAAGAAAAAACAATTGTTTTAGGGGAGATAGCCACTTCATATTTATTAAAAGATATTTTAAGCATAGAACGAATCAAGGGGCCTAGACAGCTATGGGATTTATTAAAGCTTATTTCATTTCAAATAGGCAACGAGGTTTCTTTAAACGAGTTAGCAACACAAGTGCAATTAGATGTTAAAACCGTTAATCGTTATTTAGATATTTTAGAAAAAGCGTTTGTCATTAAAAAAATTACGGGCTTTAGTCGTAATTTAAGGAAAGAAACGAGTAAGAAAGCCAAGTATTATTTTTTAGACAATGGCATTAGAAATGCCGTGATTGACCAGCTTAACCCATTAGACAGCCGCGACGATGTGGGCGCTTTATTTGAAAATTTCTTAGCTTCCGAAAGAATAAAAGCCAACACCTTGAAGAATAGATTGGGGCCTGCTTATTTTTGGCGCACTTATGACGGCCAAGAGATTGACTGGGTTGAAGAGAGGCAGGGCAAATTATTTGGCTTTGAATTTAAGTGGTCCACTAAACCAAAAGCCAAAGCGCCAAAGGACTGGGGTAAATACAAAAATTCTAAGTACCAAACTATCTCACGAGAAAATTACTTGGACTTTTTGTTATAATTTGTCCGCCCCTTTCCACATCAACTCAAACGCTATTTTAAGCATTATTGTGAGGTTTTCTATTGTTCATTATTTTTGGGACAACTTATAAAGTGAAAATATTAACTAAAAACCTCGACTATTGCAACGAGGTTTTTAGTTTGCACTATTCGCCTTATGCCTTATGCTTTATGCTATTTAATAGTCCATCCCTCCCATTCCAGGCATACCACCGCCTGCCATGTTATCATGAGAGTCATCTTTTTTAGGAGCGTCAACAACAACCGCTTCAGTGGTGAGCAATATCCCAGCACCAGAAACGGCGTTTTCAAGGGCGCTTCTTACAACCTTAGTTGGGTCAAGAATACCGGCCTTCATTAAATCCTCATACTTGCCTTTAGCTGCGTTAAAACCAATTGAGCCGGTTTGGCCTTTAACATATTCAACTACAACCGAGCCCTCAACCCCAGCATTGTTAGCGATCATTCTTAAGGGCTCTTCCATCGCTCTTCTTAAAATCTCTAAGCCAACTTTTTCTTCTGGGTCGTCGGTTTGTAATTCCTTAATAGCCAAGGCTGCCCTGACTAAAGCCACCCCGCCCCCTGGCACAACCCCCTCTTCAATGGCGGCTCTAGTAGCGTTTAAGGCGTCTTCGGCTTTGTCTTGCCTTTGCTTTTGTTCAACTTCAGTGGGGGCACCCACCTTAATAACAGCCACCCCGCCTGATAATTTAGCTAGCCGTTCTTGGAGCTTTTCTTTGTCAAAGTCGGACTCAGTGTTTTGGATCTCTGTTTTAATTTGGTTTACTCTTGCGGCGATTTTCGCTTTATCCCCTTCACCCCCGACAATCGTGGTGTTTTCTTTAGTTGAAACAATTCTTCTGGCCTCTCCCAACATCTCTAAAGAGACCTTTTCTAAGGTCATCCCTTTTTCTTCAGAAACAACCACCCCGCCCGTCACTGTGGCGATGTCTTCTAACATTTCTTTCCTCCTGTCGCCAAAGCCAGGTGCCTTAATACCCAAAACATTAAAAACACCTCGTAAACGATTAACTACTAAGGTAGCTAGGGCATCGCCTTCAATTTCATCAGCTATAATAACTAAATCCTTTTTACCGGTTTTAGCAACCATTTCTAAAATAGGGAGCATATCTTGTAGGGAGGTTATCTTTTTGTCTGTGATAAAAATTTTAGCTTGCTCATAAACCGCTTCCATTTTTTCAACATTGGTCACCATATAAGGGGAAATATAGCCCTTATCAAATTGTAAACCCTTAACTACTTCTTTAGATAAGCCAAAGGTTTTTGATTCTTCAATCGTAACCACGCCTTCTTTACCGGCCTCGTCAATCACTTCAGCAATTAAATTGCCCAATTCTTTATCTTCAGCTGAAATGGTAGCGACTTGAGCAATTTCTTCTTTACCTGAAATTGTTTTAGATAAATTTTTTAACTCTAAAACAGCGGCTCTCAAGCCCTTTTCAATGCCACGACGTAAAGCCAAAGGATTGGCCCCAGCAGCGACATTTTTAAAACCCCGTTGAATAAGGGCTTGAGCCAATACCACGGCAGTGGTTGTGCCATCGCCAGCTGTATCATTGGTTTTTTGAGAAACCTCTTTAACGATTTCAGCCCCAATGTTTTCAACTTTATCTTCCAGTTCAATTTCTTTAGCGATGGAAACGCCATCGTTAGTAATGGTGGGGCCCCCATAGCCCTTATCTAAAACAACATTCCGACCTTTAGGCCCGATTGTTGTTTTAACCGCGTTGGCTAATTTATCAACACCAGCCTTTAATTTGTTCCTCGCTTCTTCTGAATATAATATTTGTTTTGCCATATATTTATTAAGCTCTAATTTAAGTTAAATTCTAATCTCTAATATCTAAACTCTAAACAATCTCAAATGCTCAAAACAGGGGCACTTAAGGGGAGGTTTGTTTTGAGATTTGAAAATTAGAATTTTGAATTTGTTTAGGATTTAGGATTTAGAAATTAAGATTTCTTTCGATTTTAGGATAAAATCGCAAGGATGTCGTCTTGTTTAGCGATTAGGTATTCTTTGCCTTCAATTTTTACTTTATTGGGACCATATTTGTTAAACAAAACAAGGTCGCCGACTTTTACTTCAACCTCTTTTTTTTGCCCATTAGACATTGTTTTACCAGCCCCAACTGCCACAACCTTGCCCTGCTCTGGTTCATCTTTTTGGGCAGTGTGGGGCAAGAAAATGCCTGACTTTGTCTTTTCTTCTTCAGCCATCGGCTCTAAAACGACATACTCGCTTAATGGTTTGATGTTCATATAAAATTAAACTCTAAACTCTAATATCTAAATACTAAACAATCTCAAATGTTCAAAACCTGTCTGCCGTCAGGCAGGATCCAAATGTTCAAAACGGAAACTTTTCTTTTAAAAAGAAGTTTATTTTGAATTTTGAAAATTAGAATTTTGAATTTGTTTAGGATTTAGGATTTAGGGATTAGAGCTTACTTAGTTAGGATATATCTATTTTAACTATATTTCTTCTAATGTCAACCCCCCGCCCTTGACGTTAAACAAAATAGTGGTAAGACGGGGGTATTGCTGTTAAATAACTAATAAAAACATAACCTTACAAGGAGGTAAAAATATTATATCTGCAAAAAATATATTGGGCATATTAGATGAAAAGCTCGACGAAAAAATTAGAGAATTAAAGGCGAACTTCTAAAACATGAAACCAGCCAAGACAAGATGCAAAGAAAAATCTCTACTCCAAATCCGCATATGCGGAAATCAGACAGAGGTTAGCGGTTGATTAGTTAACTAAGAGAATATCCAAATGCAGGTCTTTGAAAAACTTTTTATTCTTTTTAAATGAAGCCCGAGGTTAGAAAACTCTTGGCTTACTTCCCAAAAAGAACCAAGTAAGTTTTTGCAATGGCCTCCGATGGCTTTAGCTGAACCAATTTTAATGCCCAGCCAACCACCCTGAACATCTGGTGCAAAAATAATCCTTGCTTTCATTCTCAATACCTCCTTTTCACTTAAGATATGAGGTCTTTTACTTTCATGCGGATAATCTTATCACTTCTTTCTTGCTCGTCAAGCTTTGAAGCGATAAATTTTAAGGTTTTTTGAAATTGGGGCATAATAACATACTCTAAGCCATTGACCCTTCTTCTTGTTTTTTCTATTTCAAAACTTAAAAGCCGTAAAGAGTGTTCTTTTTCAGCTAAAAAAATCATAATTGAAAGAGCTTCTTTAAATTTTGAAAGAGAAAAATCAATCCCCAAGGGAGCAGAAAAGATAGAATACCCTTTATAGTCCCCTGTTATTTCATACTCAAACCTAGGTAAGTATGCTGACATCACATTTTCTGTTTTTGAGCTTAAGACAATTTTAGAAGAAGTACTACTTAACATTTGATCTATTTCGTTTTCTTCTAAGTTAGACACAGAGAAGATAAAGCTCTTTTCGGCTTTAAGTAAAAGGCCTTCCATGGTTTGCCTGTCTTGTTTAACGGCTTTAACAATATCCATAAACTTTTTCATTAAACCATCTCGTTTTTCTTTCAAAAGTTTATGGCCCCTTTGGGCAGTTTTAAGCCGTTTCTTGAGCTTCAAGTATTCCATTCTGGTAGCTTTAATTTGTGCCATAAATAAAATTAAATCCGAAATTCTAAAACTCTCAAATACTAAACAAATTTAAGCTAAATCCTAAATTCTAATATCTAAATACTAAACAAATACTAAATTCCAAATTACAAATTACAAACAAGGGATTTCTCGCCTCTATTTGGAACATTGTAATTTAGAATTTATAATTTGTTTAGAATTTAGGATTTCGGATTTAGAATTTCTCTTTCTTGTTTAGGATTTATAATTTAGAGCTTAAGGTTTCCAAAGGTACTTAAAATCTTATGCTTTTAAGTACCTCGCGATATGCTCTTCTTTTAACCTCTTCATCTCGCTTTTCGGTAAAAGAGAAATTAACTCCCAGCCCAAGCCAAGTGTTTCAATAATTGACCTATTGGTTTCGTTGCCTTGATTAACAAACTTATTTTCAAACTCATCAGTAAACTTTAAATAGGCCCTGTCAACTTCGTTTAAAGCTGACTCGCCTAAAATCAAAGCTAATTCTCTGACTTCTCTGCCCCTGGCATAAAAAGCAAAGAGCTGGTTTAAAACGCCAGAATGGTCTTCTCTGGTTTTGCCTTCGCCGATTCCTTTATCTTTTAACCGAGAAAGTGAGGGGAGCACATCAACTGGGGGTGCAAAACCCTTGTTATGTAAATCACGAGATAAAATAATTTGACCTTCTGTAATATAGCCAGACAAATCAGGGATTGGGTGGGTGATGTCATCTTCGGGCATTGTTAAAATAGGAATTTGGGTAATTGAACCCTCTTTGCCTTTTATTCTGCCTGCTCTTTCGTAAAGGGTTGACAAGTCAGTGTATAAATAGCCGGGGTAGCCGCGTCTTCCTGGCACCTCTTTTCGAGCAGCCGACACTTCTCTTAAGGCCTCAGCGTAATTTGTCATATCAGTTAAAATAACCAAAACATGTAAACCCTTTTCAAAGGCAAGGAATTCAGCTGTCGTTAAAGCTAATCTGGGCAGGGTAATTCTTTCGATCACTGGGTCGTTCGCTAAATTAACAAACAAAACAGAATTTTGCAAAGAATTTGCTTTTTTAAATTCAGAGATAAAAAACTCGGATTCTTCAAAAGTAATTCCCATAGCGGCGAAAACAACAGCAAATTTCTGCCCTCCCTTTTCTTCACCTAATACTTTTGCTTGCCTGGCTATTTGCGCAGCCAAAGCTGAATGCGGAAGCCCAGCGCCAGAGAAAATGGGTAATTTTTGACCCCGAACTAATGTGTTTAAGCCATCAATTGTTGAAATGCCTGTTTGAATAAAGTCATTAGGATATTCTCGACAATAGGGGTTTAAAGGGGCACCATTAATATCAAGATATTTTTCAGCAATGATTTCGGGGCCCTTGTCTTTGGGCTTTCCAGCTCCGTCAAAAATACGACCCAACATATCTAAAGATACACCCAAAGTCATTGTTTTACCTAAAAATTTGGCTTTTGAGTCTCTTAAGTTCATGCCTCGGATGTCTTCAAAAACCTGGACAATAGCTTTATGTTCTTGGGCTTCTAAGACGCGACCCCTTTTAATTGAACCGTCTTGTAACTCAAACTCAACTAATTCTTCGTACTTGATGCCTTCGGTGTTTTCAACAACGACCAATGGGCCAGAGGCCTCTTTAATTGTTTTGTATATTTTTTGCATACTTGTAGCTTTTATGGCTTATATGACTTATAAATCCCAGAGGACATATAGGGCTTATATGACCTATATGGCTTATAGGGTTATTTGGTCAAGATTATCTTCTAAGACAAGCTTGAACTTAGAAACCTTATCTTTTATTTCAGGGGTTAAAAACTCTTTAAAGCCCTTGCCTTGTTCAATCTCAAGCGAGCCCTTCTGATACAAAGAAATAATCACTTTTAACATGGCATACTGCTTTTTTAGCGAAGTGTAAGTATCAACTTCTAAAAAAGCGTTTTGATGTAAAAAATCCTCTCTGATAATTTTAGCAATTTCAAGCAAGAATTGGTCCTTTTCGCTTAAGGCCTCAACCCCGACCAAACGTACAATTTCTTCTAACTCTGACTCTTTTTGCAAAATCTCCATGCACTTGCTCTTTAGGGCCGGAAAATCAGGCCCGCCTTTTTCTCTAAAAAAACCTTTTAAATTTTCATCATACAAAGAATAAGAAGTTAACCAGTTAATGGCTGGAAAATGCCTTTTATAAGCTAAGGTGGCGTCTAAGGCCCAGAAAACTTTAGTTACTCTTAAGGTGTTTTGGGTAACTGGCTCTGATAAGTCGCCTCCTGGGGGTGAAACCGCCCCAACCACTGATAAATAGCCCTTTCGTTGATTATCGCCTAAGCATTCAACCGCTCCCGCTCTTTCGTAAAAAGCAGCTGTTCTTGAGCCAAGATAAGCTGGATAACCTTCATCGCCAGGCATTTCTTCTAACCTACCCGATATTTCTCGCAAGGCCTCTGCCCACCTTGAAGTTGAGTCAGCTAAAATAATAACTGACAGGCCCATATCACGGAAATACTCACCAATCGTTACAGATGTGTAAACCGATGCCTCTCTAGCGGCCACGGGCATATTAGAGGTATTAGCAATAATAACCGTTCGCTCCATTAGGGGCTGGCCTGTTTTAGGGTCTTTAAGCTCGGGAAATTCTGCTAAAACATCAGCTACTTCATTTCCGCGCTCACCGCAAGCCGCATAAATCACAATATCAGCATCGCTCCATTTAGCGATTTGATGCTGAACAACTGTCTTGCCTGAACCGAATGGGCCAGGCACACAACCAGTGCCACCTTTAGCTATGGGGAAAAATGAATCAATCACCCTCTGGCCCGTAATCAGGCCAGTACTGGGTAAGACCTTTTGCTTAATCGGCCGAGGGTTTCGAATAGGCCATTTTTGAAGCATTTGGATTCTATGTTTTTTGCCCTCACTTTCAATAACGGCTATTTCTTCTATAACAGTATAATCACCTTCCTTGGTTAAAGAAACAAGAGTGCCTTCTTTAATGTAAGGGGGTGCCATAATTTTATGTTGTAAAAACTTGGTTTCTCTTACTTCACCTAAAACATCGCCACCGGTAACTTTGGCTCCCTCTTTTTTTAAGGGTTTAAAATGCCATTTTTTCTCTCGGTTTAAAGCCACACTTTCAACCCCTCTTTTGATAAAATCACCTGACTTTTCTTTTAAATCTGGTAAGGGCCTTTGAATCCCATCATAAATATTACCTAAAATACCAGGGCCTAATTCTACCTGTAAGGGCTCACCGGTTAAAGTAACTGGCTCACCTGGGCCAATGCCCGAGGTCTCTTCGTAAACTTGGATATAGATAGTATCACCAACTATTCGAATAACTTCACCTGAAAGGCCTTCATTGCCTAATTTGACAACTTCGTACATTTTAGCCTGACTAGCTCCATTGGCTACAACTAATGGGCCAGCGACTTTAATAATTGTTGCTTTGTTTTGTTCTTGCATGATTTTAATTTTTAATTCTTAATTCTTAATTTTTATTGATTGAAAATTAACTTAAATTTATTTTATCTGTGCCTAAAGCTCTTTCTAAGGTCTCTTTTAAAAAATTGGTTTTTTCAGTAGCAAAAGCGCTTGGCACAACTAAAACAGCGGGCAGGGCTTGTTGAAATAAAAAGTCAAATTGGCTTTTAAACTTTTCAAAGGTCTGTTGCATTAAAAAAATAATCCCAACCTCTTTTTCTTTAATCTTACTTGCCATTGCTTCAATATCTTTTTCTTCTTTAACAAAAAAACTTTCAACCCCTAAGGCCTTAAATCCTAAGATAGATTTTTCTTCACCTACAATGGCTATTGTCATATTTTAAATTGGCAATAATAACGGTTCGATTTCTGAGACAGGAAGACCGACTCTTTTGGAAAATAAAATCAATTTAATATTGTTTAGGGCATTTAACTTTCTTTCAAAAAAACTTAAAACCTTAGCTACCCCGAAGCCAGTTTCGCGTTCTTCTTCTTTAGCCATATTACTTAAAAACCTATTTAGACCAACTTCAAGCAAGGTTTCAGAATGGTCTTTTTCAAAATCTTCTAAAATTAAAGAAATACCATAGGCCTCTAAAAACCTTTGTAAAGACGGCTTTACTTCTCCTTCTTTAAGGTTAGCTATTTTTAACATATCTTCGTGGTCAAAATTACCCCCATAAATAAACTCAATCTTATTTCTTTCTTTTAAAACGGCTTTCAGGTTAGCGATGTCAATCTCAACCCTGACATAACGAGCTAAAAGGGGGTATTTATCGGCATATTTAAGCTTGCTTTCTAAAAATACTTTATCTACTGCCGCCTCTATCGAACTTGAACTTTTATTTCCTTCTAAAGATAGAAGTTCAAGGGCACGGCTGATCATTTCAAAAACAAGGGGTTCTTGAAAATAGTCAGTGTTTTTTTTCTTTAAAAGGCAAACAACTAAATCTTCCAAAGCAGAAAAAGACAGGTTGGCTGTTTTGAAAATAATTTGGTCTTTGGGCGTTTCAAGGTTTTTAGGTAAAAATTGTTCTTTCAAAATCTGCTTTAAATGTAAAACATCAAATTTTAAAAAAAGCAACTTACCCAGCAAGGGCTCTTCGGTTAAAACAACGTTCAATTTTGTTTTTAAGGCATTAAGGTCTGCTTGGGATATTTTTTCTAAGTCGGTTTCTATTTGAAGAAAGGGGGCTAAATCAGTATCAAATAAAACAGCCAGAGCTGATTTTTCATCAGGCGCTTTTAACATCCTTTCTTGATCATTCTTAGATAAGGCCTGTTTTTCCCAGATATTAATAACACTAGTGGCAAATTCAAGCATAAATTATTTTAGCTAAGGCGGGCTCTATTTTTTCTTTTAACTCAGCTGTAATACTAGAAAAACGCAAATCAATTTCAGCTATTTCACCTTGAAAAACAAAACCCTCTTCTTTTAAACTATCCTCTATCTTAATCTTTTCGCTTTTTATCACTTTCTTTAGAAGAGGGGCTGTTTTTTTACCAGCTATGATGCTACCCTCTTTGCCAAGCAAGGGCTGGATCAATCTTTTTAAAAGATTTTCCATTTCTTCTTCAGGTAAAATAATGAGTTTTTCTTGGGCTTTTTGGTAGGCCTCTTTTAAGCCCTCTGCTTTTTTGGCTCCTATCCCAAGATTATATTTAAAAGAAAGCTGTTGAGTTAAGGCAAATAACTCTTTTTGCAAGGACTTTTCTAAGGCATCTTTTTCTTTGGCCTCTTTTTTTGTGGACTTTTCTTTAAAATCCTCCTTTAAACTTAAAAGCCCCTTCTCTTCTTCTTCTAAGATAAGGCCTATTGTTTGGTTTGCTTTTTCTTCAAGCGTTTTCAAAATATTGTTCATAGTTTTTCACTTCATCACTTGTCCACTTAAATTAGCTTAAGTTGATGCCTTGAATTAAAAGAATAGTCGCTAACAAGCCCAACACTGCGTAGGTCTCAACCATAGCTGCCATAATCACACCCTTACCGGCTTCACCCGGTTGCTTAGCTACTATATTCATACCTGAAACAGAAACCCTGCCTTGAAAAATCGCTGAGACCAAACCATTAATGGCGACTGGCAAGCAAGCTAAACAAATAGCCAAGCCAGTTTGCCAAGCTATATTAGGTACTGCACCACCTAAAAGCCCTAACTTAATAATTACCCAAAAACAACCAATAAACCCATAAATGCCTTGGGTTGAAGGCAGGGCCTGTAAAAGAAGAGCCTTACCGAATTTCTCTGGTTCTTCTGAAACAATACCAGTGGCTGCTTGGCCTGATTTGCCAACGCCAATTGAAGAGCCAATCCCAGCTAAACCAACTGACAGGGCCGCTCCTAAAATCGCTAATGCTAAACCTAACATAGTTTTTTTAATTTTCAATTTACAAATTTTCAATTTTCAAACAAGCCCCAATGATTCAATGTTTTAATTTTAAAAATTAATTCATTAAAAAATTGATAATTGATTGATAATTGATAATTGATAATTGAAAATTGATTATTGTATTATTGTATATTTAAGATCTGTTTTAAGGGGCTTGAACCTGCGGCCCCCGCCTTCTAAAAACTTGGGGAAAAACTCAACAAACTGCAACCTGCCTGAATGAATAAAACTGCCTAAGGCATTAATGCTTAAATTAAATAAATGGCCCCCGATTAAAACTGGGATTACAACTAAAAAACCAACATACGGAATCATTGAGCCAAACAAAAAAGCAATCTGGTTAACAATTAAAGCAATCACGGCTGTGGCTAACCCTAAAGCCATTAACCGAGAATAAGATAGAATGTCAGAAACCGTGCCGATGACTCCTTGCAATAATTTGATAAAACCAACTAAGGGTTTCAAAAATATTTTCTGCCCCCTTGACTCAACATATAAAATCATTAAAGCGCCTACGCCTACTCCTATTAAACCAAATATTTTCAAATTAGCAAGCTTAAAAGATAAAATCAAGGGTACGGCTAAGATATAAGTACCTCCCCAAGCGATGCCGGACAAAAGCATTTCTTTTGACTTGCTCCTTACAGCTGAAATTATTTTAACTACTTGGCTGGTAAAGATCTGCAAATACCCCAAAGAAAAAGCAATCACCATAAAAAGTAAAGTGTCTTCAATCGGGTCAATTAACTTTAAGGGGGTTAAAAATGGTAAATGAAGTTTGGCGGGGGCTTCCCCAAAATAACTGCCAAAAAGTATCCCGACTAAAAAAGTAGCAATCCCTCCATAAAATAAAAGTTTAATTAACTTGTTTTGGGCTAACTCTTTTTTAACTAACATTAAAATGCCCAAAGCCATTGCCATCAAAAGCCCGTAGGCAGCATCGGTAATACAAATACCAAAAAATAAAATAAAGAAAAAAGCTAAATAAGGGGTTGGGTCAATTTCGTTGGCTTTAGGTAGGCCAAAAATTTCAGTTACATACTCAAAGGGTCGAATGGCTTTTGTGTTTTCTAAAACAACCGGTGGGTTTTCATTTTCTTCTAATTTTAAAGTGGTAATTTGAATTTCTTCGGAAAGCTTGGTTATCTGTTTTTCTAAGGCCTCTTTATCCTCCTCTTTTGCCCAAAAAACAAGATAATTAAAAAGGGGCTTTTCAAAGCAGGCCTCTTGGGCTTTTAATTTTGAATGCTCAATGTTCAAAATATCTCTTAAAACTCTATAATCATTGAAAAAAATAGCTTTATTAGCAAGGGCTTTTCCTTGAAACTTAGTTTGCTTAGCTATTTCTTTAAGCTCCGTTTTGAAAAATCTCATTGCCTCTTTGGGCGATTGCTCAAAATTATAAGGCAGGGCTGGCAATTTATTCGTTTGTAAAAAATTTAAAGTTGTGCTTTTTTTTTCTTTTAAACCAAGAAGCAACAACGAAATTTTATTCTGTTCTTGGAGCAAGGGCTTTAAAACAAGATTATTTTCTTTGACAAAATCATGAATCTTCTTTAAAGAGTTAACTTGAGCTCTTACAACAAAAGAAAAAGTTTCTTTGGTGTCTTGGGGGGTTGATTCAAGCCCCTGGAACCACCTTACTTCTTTTAATTCGGCTTCTATTTCTTTAGTTTTAATTTCAAAAAAAGAAATTTGCTTTTCATTTTCAATAATTTCGTCAATTTCTTTTTTAAGCTTTTCTTTATTAAGTAAACTCTTGGCCTTGCTTTCAGACAAAATGGTTTTGCTTTGATTAAACTTGCTTAAAAACGATTGTTTTTTAGCAAAGGGTGCTAAATACCCTAAAACAAAATCGAGCGAAGATAAAAGATACTTGCTTTCTTGTAGGTTTATTTTTACCTCCTCCTTTGGATCCTCAATTTTTTCAACCTCAAAACAGCCAGATTTTTCCAGAATCTTAGCAATGGTTTCTCTGTTTTCTTGAGGGAAAGAAAGTAAAAACTTGTGCGTTCGTTTTAACATAACTCAAGGACTGATTTAACAACAAAGTCAACAGCTTTTTCAAGGTTTCGTTCTTTTTTTTGGTTTAGTTCTTTTAAAGCAAAAGCTAATTTTAAAGTGGCTTCATTTTCGATCTCTTTTCTCTTGGCTTTAAAATTATTTTCAATTAGTTCTTTTTCTTTAATACCTAAAAAAGATTTACTATTTAGCTCTTGCTCCTGGCTTTGTTTTTTAGCTTCAAGTTTGGCTTGGGATTGAGCTTGTGCCTCTTTAATTTTTATTTCTAATTGATTTTCTTTTTCTAAAATTTGTTTTAATTCCATATATAATTAGAAGTTAGTGGCAGGTAGTAATAAAAAAACTACCATAAGTTTACCTTATCAAACTTATAGTAGCTTATACCCTTTAAAATGTCAATTATAAAAGTAAGCTTGCCAAATGACTGGCCTTAAAACCCCTGGACCATATTTTTTATAACTAAAAATCATAAGCCGAAACCAATATAAGTTGCAAGCTTCTCAGGCATACGGGATAAGATGGGCTCTTTAAATCCTGCTTTTTGAGCTTCTTCCCAAACCTCTCTGGCATTTGCACCACTAGCAATAACGGTTTTTTCGTCACTCTTTAAGGCAACCCATAGCCCTTTATATTTTTTATAAATTTTAGTCCAATCAATCATCATATATTTTTAATTTTTGTTAAATTATAACTAATTAACCCCAAAAAAGTCAAGATTAAAGCTATTTTTTAACCCTAATAACCCATAAAGCCGAACCAAGGGTTGTTTTGTCTTGCTTCTCTTTTTGAGGCAAGGTCTTGATATAGTTTCGCATTATTTGTTTTTTCTGTTTAGTCGGTATTCTTTTTAGAGCGTCTGTTAAAATCTTTTTGGTGTAAATATAATCATTTTTCCATTGGCTGGTTCTCAAATCTTTAAATTTTATAATTTTATCTCCAAAAGCTGTATAGCCCTGATTCGTTTTCTCTAAAGTTTCATAATCCTTTAAAGCATTGCTCGGTTTGACTGAGCAGAGCAAATAACTGTCAGCTATAACGACCAAACCGTCATTTTTGACTAAATTTCTCAAGGCCTTAACCGTTGGCTTGGCTTTACCAAAAACATGCGGCGGAGCTGACCACAATAAAACATCACAAATATTTTTCTTTTTTGCCACTTCTCTTATATCCGTAACTCCAAAACTGCACAAACTCCTAACTACTTTCTTTATAGCGAGCTCATTGGCATAGCTAACCCATTCGGGCAGAATGTCATAGCCAAGCACTTTAACGCCATATTTATTAGCTAAAGGAATTGACAAACCACCTTGGCCACAAGGCAAATCAAGCAAAACCATATTTTTGTTCCATTTTAGTTTATCCAATATTTCAGAAACGCCATTCCAGCTAATTATTTGCTTTTTAGGCCTGACATATTTCCACAAAGGCAAAACCGCCTCTTCTGTGTCCATAATTTTCCTTAGGTCGCTTTTTTGTTCTTGAGTATAAGTCATAATTTTGAAACATCTAAAAAGATCCTAAAAAGTCATTACGGGAAATACCCGCTTGATTTAAAATACTCATTAAAGTACCTTTTGGTAAATCTTTAGCATGAAATGGAACAACCACCCTCTTGCCATTTGTGGGGTTGTATAAAATAAAATGGCTTCCTGTTATATAGTCTTTTTGAAAACCAAATTTACTTAAGAACCTTAATAATCTTTTAGGGGAAACAACTGGGAGCTTAGGCATAGGTCAAAGATTTCTTTACATCAATAGAGGCAAAAAAACTCTCCCCATCATTAGGAATGGGTTGCTTGTGTTTTTTTAAACTTATTAAATATCCTTTAATGGCATCTGCTATCATTTCTTTTGCTTCTTGAAGGGTTCTGCCATAAGTAATACACCCAGGCAAACTAGGAGCCATCACTGTAAAGCCACCCTCTTTCTCTGGTCTTAAAACTATATTGTATCTTATTTTTTCCATTGTTAGATTATAACTAATTAACCCCAAAAAAGTCAAGCCAAATACTTCCCTGTAACCGAGGCCTTGCTTTTAATAATATCGCTGACAGGGCCTTCAGCTATTATAGAATTGTTGTTTAATAGCTACATCCAAAAAGAAACATCCCCTTTAGATATATTTATTAGACAATAATCCGAGCGGGTTGAAAGCCAATGGTGCAAAGGAACTCTCCTCGTTGTTTAATGAGTGCCTGCTCTTGTCTATAGTTGATTAAGCAAGCGATGTTCTTAAATCTTTGATGATAATCTTTGAAAGAGTGGCGATAAACCTGACGAAGCAGTTTAAAGTGTTTGCAGTTATTGATTGAATGCTCAACTTTTATTCTAATTTTACTCACCGCTTGATTAAAAAGCTTGTCTCTCTGAGAGAGCTTGCGTTTGCGACTGGCTTTTTTAGGGATAATAGCCATAAAAGCTGGAAAGTCCTTGTTAACCCCCTGATAACCCTTGTCCCAGTAACTTGGCTTGTCTTTTAACCACGATTTACCACAATTGGTTTTCTGAAACACCTTGTAGTCGTGGACGCTCCCAGGGAAAGGCGGGGAGATGTCTTGAATGATGCCCCTCTCTTGGTCAATAATGATTTAAATTTTTAAGGTGTGTCTCTTTTTCTTGCCAGAGCGATAAAGTTTGTTTTTCTGCTTATCTTTGGGTCTCGGTATTTCCTGTTCAGTGGCATCGCCAATAAAACCCTGTATGTCAGGATAAAGAGAGAGCAATTCGTCTAAGGTGGAAATTGGTCTATTTCTTTCTCTTTTGATTTCAGGCAGTTTTAATCTCTTAGACAGAATAGGTTCAATTTTAGCAATCAAACGAGAGACGCAACCCTTATCAATGTCCGCGAAAAGAAATCCCAACAAATCAAAGGTGAGATAAAGCTTGTAAAATGTTAAAGCCAAAAGAAGTTTGTCGTTGAAGCTTTTTATCTTGTATTTTCTGCCTGCTCCAATCTTTCTTTGTCGGCTTGGTCGACTTAGTCGCTTTTTTTCAGCTTCCAGCCACATTGGCTTGAGCTCCTCAGATAATTTGTTAAAATCTGAGAGGTTTAAGCCCGTGTAGCGAGCGAATAGAGTTGGTCTGCGAGATAATTTGATGTAGTTCATAGCTTTTTGTGGTTACATTACCTCTATTATCTCATTTTTCAACCTAGTAAACAACATTTCTTTACTACCAACCTGCCTACCGGCAGGCAGGACTACTTACTACCTACTAATAAAATAGGGCCGTTTGTTGACGCTACCTCTTTAAAACAAACCCTTCGACTTTTAAGAAAGGTGTTTCCTTTCAGAACTTGTAAAACCTTACTACAAAACCCTGCCTTTACAAGGAACTTAACTTATGCCCAGCTCCTTGTCAGTTAAAAGTTCAAAGTGCAAAGTTAAAAGTTGAAAAAGAAAGCATCTTTAAAAAACAAAAAATCTCACAATACCAAAAAAATATTCGATCTTTAAGAACAATCCTTGAAGGCAAAAGAACAGCTGTTTTAAAAGGGCTAAAAAAAGAAATGCAAATGGCCTCCAAAAAACAAGAGTTTGAAAAAGCCAAAGAGCTAAGAGACAAGGTCTTTGCTTTAGAGAGGGTGTTCGCGAACGCTAAAGTTCTACAAAGGCCTAAAACCCTCGAAGGAGCTAAGCTACTTCGAGGGCAGAGTGGAGGGGTATGATGTTTCGAACATTCAAGGCAAGCAAGCAACTGGTAGCATGGTTGTTTTTAAAAAGGGCTTGCCTAATAAGGCTGAGTATAAAAGGTTTAAAATAAAAACCCTCAAAGAGCCAAACGATGTTGGTATGCTGAAAGAAGTTCTCCAATGTCGCCTTGCTCACACTGAATGGCCAATGCCTCAAGTAATTTTAATTGACGGGGGCAAAGGGCAACTCAATGTTGCCCTTAAACTTAAAACTGAAAATGAAAAACTAAAAACGACAATCAAAAGTTTAAAACTAAAAAAAATAAAATTTACAACCCTAGCAAAGCGTAAAAATACACTCTTTGTTGAGGGGGGAAAAAACCCCCTTCTTTTAAAAGATTTACCCCCTGAAGTTAGCAATTTAATCTTAAGAATCCGCGACGAAGCCCATCGCTTTGCCATCACTTATCATAGGAAACTTAGAAATAAAAACCTCCTAAAATAACAACTCAGCTACCATAAACTTTGACGATCGTCAAAGTTTATGGTAGCTGAGAATTTACTCAACTCTTGGCGAAAAGAAACAGCATCTCAAAGAACTGCTTAAAAGTTTGGTAAAACTCTTGGTTTTCAATAATAACGGCCATAAAGTCCTTGGCCTTGCCTGACATCAAGCCAATTTTACCCTCGTAAATAAAAATAGTTGAAGAGAAGGCAAACTTATCAGGCAAAAATCTGATTTCCCGTAAGCCCTTTTTACCCTCCTTGGCCCTTTTAGCTGTGGCTTTGGTTTTAAAATCAAGCCAACGCAAAAACATGCCTTGCTTTATTCTTTGTTGCGTCCATTTTTCCTCAAACTCTAAATCAACATGTTTGAGCCAACTTTCGTAAGAAGAAATGGCTAACAACTCTTTGGGATTTTCTTTTAAGATATTTTTATAAACAGCTAAATAGCCCTCCTTGCCTTCAAAGAATTTTAGCTTGGGTTTTTCTTTATCACCCGCGTTATAAATTGACTTTAATTCTGGCAGAACTTTTTTTATTTCCGCCAGCCGTTTTTCTGAAATAGCCAGCAATGCCTCTGGGTTTTGGGCTATAAACAATGTTTTTTTGCCTTTTTTGGTTTCAGCTAAAAGGCCCTTTTCTTTTAAGCCCTCTATTGTTGTATAAACGGTTGTCCGTTTAACTTTGGCTTTTTTACCTAACTCCTGCACCGTTGCTTGCCCTAACTCAAGCGAAGCCACATAAACCTTTGCCTCGTTATCGCTTAACCCTAATTGTTTGATTGTTTCTATTGACATATATTTGTTGTCATAAATGATGACATTTTTGATTGGTTTAATTGTAGCAAAAACAAAAGTTCTTGTCAATGGCCAGATAACACAAGGGCTTGCCACTTAAAGCAAAAATGTAAAAATAGTCAAAAATAGTGTCAAGACGCTTGACAAATTATATTTAATATGCTATACTATAATTGTCAAAATAAAAATAAATTAACAGTTCTTTTTAACAGCCATCCTTTGTTATAAAAGGTTTATGGGTTTAGAAGTAAGACAAAAAGGCAAACAAAAACCGCCTTTCGGCGGGTTTTTGCAGGGTTTAACCTAACGCAATTAAAAGTCTTTTTCTTCAAGGCCGGATTGACGCAAAATTGACTTAAATGTGCCGCGAGGAATTTCTTTTTTGTTGTCAGGCACAATGGTTGTCCGAACTTCAAGCCCCATTTTCCGAAATTTTACATGACTTCCACATTGAGAAATCAAAATAAAACCGTGTTTTTGCAAAACTTTAATAATTTGTTTAGACGAAAAAAGCTTAGGCATAAACAAAATTTTGGGCCACTATTTCCGGCTTTTCTATCTTCAACGGAGAATACATTTGCTGGTTGTCATCAAAATAAAGCTCTAGGGCTTCGTGTAAATTAGCCAACGCTTCTTTCTTGTTTTTACCAAAACTCGAAACATCAACGTTTAAGCACTGCACAACAAAATATTTACCCTCTTTCCAAAGAATATTTTTTAAACTTATTTTTTTCATATCTTTATTTGATTGTATTAGACATCCATAAAAAAATCAAGTCCAGTAGCAAACCCTTGCCCCTATTCTTAAGCCCGCAAGCATTGCACTTTCGACCTTTCAGATAAAACTCAAACTATACCTCGCAGAAATAGCATACAAATAACTCTGCGGGCTTTTTATTTGCAAATTAAAATTGACTTTAAGGGAAAATATGCTAAACTTAAAGCAATGAAGAAAAAGACGCTTTTTTGGTCTCTGTTAGCTTCTCTAATTGGGCTTTTGCTGAGTGTTTTGTTTTTGCCCAAGGTTTACATTGACGGAAGCTATTTTAACCAAATTAAAACAGTCCTCTTCGCTGGGATTGTTTTAGGCCTTGTTAACTATTTTTTAAAGCCGGCCTTAAGCTTATTGACAGCCCCTTTAAAAATCTTAACTTTAGGCCTATTTGCTTTAATTTTAGATATTTTAATTCTTTGGGGGGTGGACATTTTATTCCCCTCTTTGCATATCAAGGGCTTAACTTATCTGTTCTTCACTTCTCTAATTATTTGGTTAGCTAACCTTTTAACCCCTAAAAAGAAAAATTAAAAATATGAATAACATTTTAACTATTTTACAAGTTATTGTTTCAGCTATTCTTATCGCTTTAGTTTTATTACAACAAAGAGGTGCTGGCTTAGGGAGTGCTTTTGGGGGCGGGAGTGGTGGTGGCTCTTACTTAAAACGAAGGGGTCTGGAAAAAAACATTGTGACAGGCACTATAATTTCAGCCATTATTTTTGTTCTCTTGGCTATTTTGAACTTAATTTTCTAACTAAGTTAAGTGCCGGTTTTCGGAACTTAACTTAGTTAGGTTCAGGTTCACACACTTTTCCTTATCTTTATGAAAAATCCTTTTTCATCTAAACTTTCTAAATTTTCTTTTAAATTAAGTAAGTTTCCTTCAGGTAAACAATGGAAACATTTTTTTAATGCTTTAAGCAAAAAAGAAAAAACACTCTTTTTTGCTTTAACTTTAATTGCTCTTGCCTCTTTAAGTTTCCTTAGTTTTAACTTTTACACCTCACATACAATTGCCATTGCGAAAAATGGAGGCACTTTTAGCGAAGGTGTTTTGGGGCAACCTAAGTTTTTAAACCCTCTTTACTTATCCAGCCAAGACATTGACCGAGATATCGTGGAAATTATTTTTTCAGGAATTATGAAGTACGACGAAAACGGAAAGTTAATTAATGACTTAGCAGAAAGTTATGAAATAAAAGACGAGAGCAAAACTTTTGAGTTTGTCTTAAAAAACGCCTTTTGGCACGATGGCACCCCCGTAACTTCCGATGATATCGCCTTTACAGTAGGGCTTATCCAAAACCCAGATTACCAGAGCCCTTTAAGAATAAAATTAACCGGTATTTTAGTTGAACCCCTCTCAAGTAATAAAATTGCTTTTAAATTGCCTAAAACATACCCCGGATTTTTAGAAACTTTAACTTTTAAGGTTTTACCTAAGCACATTTTTAAGGACCTGCCCTACAATGGTTTCCCTTTAACTTTAGCTTCTAAAGAATACTTAGTGGGTTCTGGCCCATTCAAAATAGATAAGATTGAGCAAGATTCTTCTGGGTTTGTTAAAAAGATTACTCTAAACAAAAATAAAGATTATTTTTTAAAAGAGCCCTATTTAGATAAAGTAGAATTTGTTTTCTTTAAAAACGAACGCGACTTATCCTCGGCCTTAAGTATGAAAGATCTTGATGGGGCATCTCTTGCTTCAGGCAAGCTGGGGATTGGCTTAAAAGATTATGCTTTAGGGTTACCTAGATACTTTGCCTTATTTTTTAATTTAAATAAAGAAAATTCATTTCAAGACAAGGGCTTAAGGCAGGCCATTAGCTTAGCCATTAATAAAGCAAAAATTGTTAAAGAGGTTTTCTCTAACAAGGGCCAAGTGGCTGACTCGCCTGCTTTGCCTTTGTTTTTTGGCCTGAACGACTTAGCAGAAAAAAAAGAGTTTAATAAAGAGGAAGCAAGTAAACTCTTTGACCAACTTGACTTTAAAATAAATGAAACAACTGGCAAAAGAGAGGCAACTAAACTAAAAGAACCAATCTTTATCTTTACTAAAGCATTAACCTTAAAAAGCGAAGGCCAAGAAGTAAGCAAACTTCAAGAGTGTTTGGCTAAGTTTCCTGATGTTTACCCGGGTGGCACTATTAGTGGTTACTTTGGCTCACAAACAAGAGTGGCTGTAATAAAGTTTCAAGAAAAATTTAAAGCCGAAATTTTAACCCCAGCTGGCTTAACAAAGGCCACGGGGGATGTTAAACAAATGACTAGAGAAAAACTAAACGAAATTTGTTTCCCCGGGGGAGAAGAAACAACAAGCTTTGAAATAACAATAACAACAAGCGACCAATACCCCTTATTAGATATTGCCGAAAGTATTAAAAATGATTTAGAAGCCCTTAGCTTGAATGTTGAAATAAACGCTGTTTCTTTGAGTGAATTACAAATCAATGTCTTGTCTAAAAGAAACTTCGAGCTTTTGCTCTTTGGTGAGGCCCTGGGTTCAATCCCAGACCCATTCACTTTCTGGCACTCGTCTCAAAAAGATTACCCGGGCTTAAATATAGGCGGCTATGTTTCAAAGCAAGCCGACGAATTTTTAACTAAAGCTAGAGAAGCGCAAACAGAACAAGAAAGAAATAAAAACTTAGAGGCCTTTCAAGAAGTAGTTGCCAAGGATTTGCCCGCTATATTTTTAGTTAGGCCTGACTATATTTACACCCTATCTTCTAATTTAAAAGGTTTTGCCATGCAAAAGATAACCGAACCCTCAAAAAGATTTTCCACCATAGAAAACTGGTACAAAAAAACAAAAAGGGTTTGGAGATAAATAAAAAAGTTTAAACTATTACTAACCCGATAAAATGAAACCTTGACTTCTTGTTTTATCGGGTTAAAATAGAAATGTATGATAAAAAGAACCCTTTTCAATGAACTAAAAAACCATCTCAACAAAAAAGAAATTACTTTTATTGTTGGCGCCAGGCAAGCTGGTAAAACCACCTTAATGGTTTTGCTTCGTGATTTTCTTGAAAAGCAAGGAGAAAAAACCGTCTCTTTAAACCTTGACATTGAAAGAGACAAACAATTTTTCGTTTCCCAAGAAATATTGATAAAAAAAATAGAATTGGAAATCGGCAAAAGCAAGGGTTATATTTTTCTTGATGAAATCCAAAGAAAAGAAAATGCTGGGCTTTTTCTAAAAGGTATTTATGATATGAATCTGCCTTATAAGTTTATTGTTTCTGGCTCGGGCAGTTTGGAGTTAAAAGAAAAAATCCACGAATCATTAGCTGGCAGAAAAATAATGTTTGAACTCCAAACTTTGTCTTTTAACGAATTCGCGAACTTTAAAACAAATTATCAGTACGAAAATAATTTACCTGATTTTTTTACCATTGACCAAATACAAACAGAACAACTACTCGCAGAATATCTTAATTGCGGTGGCTACCCAAAAGTAATTTTAGATGATCAGTTGTCGGAAAAAAAGAAAACTATTGAGGAAATATACCGCGCCTATTTAGAACGGGATATTTCTTACTTGCTGGGCGTTCAGAAAACAGAAGTATTCACAAACTTAGTTAAAATAATCGCTTCTCAAATTGGCGGATTAGTAAATTTTACTGAACTGTCATCTACTTTGAGAATCTCTGCTAAAACAATAAAAAATTATCTTTGGTATCTTGAAAAAACTTTTGTCTTAAAAAGAGTCGACCCTTTTTTCAGAAATATCAGAAAAGAAATCAGCAAGGCACCTGTTTATTATTTTAATGATTTGGGCTTGAAGAACTACGCGCTAAATGAGTTTGGCAATGCTCTAAATTTTCAAAATGCCGGTTTTTTATTTGAAAATTTTGTCTACAAACTTATCCAAGAACAAACACAAGACAGTTCCGCTAAAATTAATTTTTGGCGCACTACCGACAAAGCCGAAGTTGACTTTGTTTTGAATTTCGGCAAAGAAATTGTCCCTATTGAAGCAAAATATTCTCACCTGAAAGAGCCAACCTTAACTCGCTCTTTAAGAGGCTTTATTGAAAAATATCGACCGAAAAGGGTGTTCGTTGTTAATTTATCGCTTAACCAAAAAATAAAAATAGACGGCTCAGAAATCAACTTTACGCCTTTTTATCTCTTAAAAACTTAACCTGTATTAAAAACTATGAAACAAATAATTTTGAATTCGCCTAAACAATTTAAGGTCGGAGTGGAAAAAGCCAAGGATATTGGCATAAGGGGCGATTTTGAGAATATTGTTATCTGCGGGTTAGGCGGGTCAGCTATGCCCGGAATTTTGTTGCAAGACGCTTTTAGCGAGGATTTAAAAATACCGGTTTTTATTCATCGTTCGTATGCTTTGCCCGCAGTAGCTTTAGCGAAAGTGGGGCTTGCCTCAAAAAGTTTAATTGTTTGCATCTCGTTTTCTGGCAATACCGAAGAGACATTATCGTCTTATAAGGAAGCAGAAGAAAAAGGTTTTTCAGTAATAGCTTTAACAACTGGCGGAAAATTGGCTGAAATGGCACAACAAAACTCACTCCCCTATTGCCTTATCCCGAATGACTGCTTACAACCAAGGTTTGGCACTGGTTACTTGTTTTCAGCTTTAATAAAAATACTAATCAATTCAGGATTACTAGATCAAAAAGTAGAAAACAAAATACTTTCTTTAAAAGAAAGCTTAAGGCCAGCAACCTTTGAAAAAAAAGGACAAGAGTTAGCTAAGAAACTAATGGGTAAAACGCCAGTTGTTTATAGCTCTAATAACTACAAGTCAATTGCCCGCATTAGCAAGATAAAGTTTAACGAAAACAGCAAGATAATGGCTTTTTGGAATTATTTTCCCGAGCTAAACCACAATGAAATGGCGGGCTTTACAAAAGCAAAAAGCAAAAAGCAAAAGGCGAATAGCTTTTATGCAATTATCTTAAAAGATACAACGGAAAACCCAAAAATAATAAAGCGGATGGAGCTAACGGCTGAGTTAATCAAAGAAGCTGGCGCTGATGTAGAAATTATAGAAATGCCTGGCAAAACGCGGCTGGAAAAGATGTTTAATACCTTGCTTATTTTTGACTGGACCTCTTATTATTTAGCCCTTGCCTTGGGCGTTGACCCAATCTCAGTGCCCATAGTTGAGGACTTTAAAAAA
>Ga0210057_1002498_pt1 | contig 26248 bp, 26 predicted proteins | sample CryGeyCG2114_010_2_FD_183968 | JGI IMG/M metagenome (GOLD analysis project Ga0210057, IMG submission 183968) | Groundwater microbial communities from aquifer - Crystal Geyser CG10_big_fil_rev_8/21/14_0.10 (SPAdes) (version 2) | ecosystem: Environmental > Aquatic > Deep subsurface > Groundwater ...
GCGGCACGGCCAGTTCAGCGGCCGAGACCTGGCTTATACTGATCAGGAAACGGGCGAAAAGTTTTTGCCGCACATTGTTGAGACTTCGGGAGGCATCGACCGGACCTTTTTATATTTATTGTTCGATGCTTACCGCGATCAAGACAAGCGGGTTTGGCTGCAGCTGGATCCACGGGTGGCGCCTTACCAAGTGGCGGTGTTTCCCTTACTGGCCAACAAGCCGGCCTTAATCAGTCAAGCCAAAGCGCTTTATGACGTGCTGAAAATCAAGTACCACGTGGCTTGGGATGATATTGGCAATATTGGCAAGCGTTATCGCCGCCAGGACGAGGTGGGGACGCCGTGGTGTGTGACGGTCGACTTTGACACGCTGAAGGATAAAACCGTGACGGTGCGCGACCGCGATACCATGAAGCAGATCCGTCTGTCTCTTGACAAACTTCAGGATTACTTTGAAAATGAGTTGGGATGAAGGAAACCTGGTGGGTTTTTGTTTTGATTTTCGTGGTGATTTTGGCGATTGGTGGCTTTTGGTTGGTTCAGGCCAAAAAAAGAGCGGGCGCCAACGCAACGCCGACGCCCACGCCGGAAGGGGTGCTTTTGGAAACGGCTTTAGAAGACCGCCCTTATGTCAGCCTGGTCCCGCGGGCTGATGGCCGCGAATTGAAGCTGACGATCAGCCGGATCAAAAATGCCCAAACGATTGAATATGAGCTGGTTTATCTTTCGGCGGGTTTGTCGCGTGGGGTCATTGGCAACGTTAAACTAGCGGCCGACCAAACCACAATCAGCCGTGATTTGCTGCTGGGCAGCTGTTCCAAAAATGTCTGCAAATATGACGAAGACGTGACCGAGGGGACGCTCACCTTGCGGTTCCGCAGCCCTGAAGGGGTGAGAAAGTTTACGGCTGATTTTAATTTTCAGCAAGGGGACAATCTTTTAACCTCCAAAGACGGTCAGTTTCAACTGGAAGCCAATTTGCCGGCCAGCACTTATTGCCTCACCATGGAGACCATCGGCTTGCCCGCTGACTTTGAGGAGACGCCCGCCAGCCCCATTTATGGCGTCTTTAGCGCCGGCAGCCAAGCTATCAAGGCCAAAGTAAGCATCACCACTGACCAGCCGACGGCCGTCTACCAGTGGACTCGAACTGGCGGTTGGCAAGCGCTGACCGGAGCCGTTTCCCAACTGGCCACTTTTGTGGCCATCGCTTCAGAATAGATAATTTTTTAATTTTTTTTCAATCCCAAATTGCCTTAGTTTCCCTCTTGACAATGGCCAAAAAGACTATCAAAATGGAATAAATTGGTGATAAATGGAATAAACTGATGCTTTTAGGCGAATACCAACACCACTTAACTAAGGGCAACCGGTTGGCTTTGCCCAGCAAAATTAGAACCGAAATTAAGGGGAGTGAGCTGGTTTTGGCTAAGGGTTTTGAACCTTGCGTTTTGGGCTACGAAAAAGCCACTTGGGAAAAGACCGCCCAAACGGAGTTGGCTAAACCGGTTTCGGAAAAAGAAGCTCGTCAGATTCGGCGTCAGCTTTTTGCCGGCGCCAGCCAAGCGGAGATTGACCAGCAGGGGAGAGTGGTGCTTCCGATTAATCTTTTGAGCCACGCCGGCGTGACGTCAGAAATGGTGATTATTGGGGCCGGCGACCACTTTGAAATTTGGCAAAAAGAGCGCTGGCAGAAATATTATGAGACGATTAGCCGGAATGAATGAAGCCCTTTCACACACCCGTTCTTTTACACGAAACGATTAAATCTTTAAACGTCAATCCAGGCGAACGCTACGTTGACGCCACGGTCGGTGGCGGTGGTCACAGCCTGGCTATTTTAGAAAAACAAGGCATTATTTTAGCGATAGATTGCGACCCTGAAGCATTAAAAGCTGCCAAGAGGAGATTATCTTCAGCCTGCCCTTCTTCTTGGCAGCTGGCTTCGGGGAATTTTGCTCATTTACAAGAGATGGCGCAGCAGCGCCATTTTACGCCCGTCGCCGGCGTACTTTTTGATTTGGGAGTTTCCTCTCACCAACTGGAAGCAACCGGGCGGGGCTTTTCTTTTAACCAAGATGGCCCGCTCGACATGAGAATGGATCCCAGCCTGAGTGTCACGGCGGCTGATTTGGTCAATGGTTTGACGCAAAAAGAGCTGATCAAGCTTTTTACCAAATATGGTCAGGAGAGTTGGGCGGCCCAAATAAGTCGGCTGCTTGTCCAATTAAGGTCGCGGCTGCCGATCAAAACGACCCGGCAATTGGCAGCAATGGTCAGCCGGATTAAAGGCCGGCAGGGGGGAATTCACCCCGCCACCCAAGTTTTTCAGGCGTTGAGGATGGCCGTCAATGACGAGCTGAATAACTTGCGTTTAGGCTTGGCCGGCGCCGTCGACATTTTAAAGCCCGGGGGACGGCTGGTGGTGATTAGTTTCCACTCGGGTGAAGACCGCATTGTGAAGAATTTTTTTCGGCGCCAAGCCGTCAATGGTCAAGTGGCCCAGCTGACGAAAAAGCCGGTTCGCCCGACACCAAGCGAGGTAGCCCGCAATCCGCGCAGCCGTTCGGCAAAGTTAAGAAGTATTGAAAAAAAATGAAGCTAGCCAATTATAAAAAAGCCAAAATTGCCAAAAAGACTAAAGAAGCCAAGATTTCCATCCTGGTTTTGGTGGTCGTGGCGTCAGTCTTGATTCTGGCGGGCATCCAGTTAGCCATTGCGCACCAATTGGCCACCACCGGCGGCCAAATCAGGGCATTTGAACAAGAAACCAGCCAACTCCAAACCGCTAATCTGCAGCTTGGGCAAGTGATGCGTGAAGCGGGAGCTTTGGCAAAGGTGGCTGAGCGCGCGCAGGCACTAGGTTTAAAAAGAAACCCCATCGTCGTTTACCTGCCCGCCCAAGTCACCGTCGCCAGTGCGGATTAAATTGCTTTTGATAATTTTTTTTGGGGGGGGCATTTTGATTGCCGCCCGGCTTTTTTATTGGCAAGTGCTACACGCTGACGGCTTAGCGACCGCCGCCGAGCAGCAACACTGGGTTTCTTTTGAAATTCCCGCCAAGCGGGGCGAGATTTTGGCTCAGGATAGTTTTCCTCTGGTCGCCAACCAAGAATCATTTTTGCTGTTTGCCTCATTGACTGACTTGGAAGCCAGTCCGACGCAAATTGCTGCCCAAATTGCTCCCTACCTGCTCACCGACCAAGAAAAGCAAGTTGAAGATAAACAAGCAGTACTGCTGCCAAAAGAAAATTTGCTCAAGCAGCGGCTGCAACGCCAGGATTTGGTTTGGGTGCCTTTGGAACATAAAATTTCCTTAGCTACTAAAAAAGCGCTTGAGGCTTTAGCCATAGCCGGGTTGGGCTTTGAAGAAGAGCAAACCAGAAGCTACCCGGAGGCTTCTGGAGCAGCGCATTTATTGGGTTTTGTGGGCGCCGATGTCAATGGTCGGGATAAAGGTTATTTTGGCTTGGAGGGCTATTATGATTTGGAGCTGCGGGGCCGAGCGGGAGTGATGCGCCGCGAAAAAGACGCTTCCGGCAAGCCGATTTTGGTCGGCGAGGTGGACCAAGAACCCCAAAAAGACGGTCGAGTGCTGGTCACCACCATTGACCGGACCGTGCAATTTTTGCTTGAGGAAAAACTCAAGGCCGGTTTGGCCAAATACGGGGCCGCGGGTGGCAGTATTGTCGTCATGGATCCACGCAGCGGTGCCATTCTGGGGATGGCCTCTCTACCCAGCTATGATCCAGCCAAATTTGGGGAATTTGACAAACAGCTTTATCCTAATCCTGCCATTGCGGCTGGTTATGAACCGGGCTCGACTTTTAAAACCCTGGTGATGGCGGCCGCCCTAGACGCCGGCGCCGTCAAGCCGGAGACGCGTTGCGACCGTTGCGCCGGCCCGCGCCGGATTGCCGAATACAGCATCGAAACTTTTGACGGCCAATATTACCCAGACACGACAATGACCGCCGTGATCGAACATTCGGATAACGTGGGGATGATTTTTACGGCCGAAAAATTGGGTTTAGATAAAACTTACGCTTACTTGCAAAAATTTGGGCTTGGTCAGGCCACCGGCATCGATTTGGAGGAAGAAACCGTACCGGAGTTGCGCCCCAAAAATGACTGGCGTTTGATTGATTTGGCGACGGCTTCTTTTGGTCAGGGGGTGGCGGTGACGCCGCTGCAAATGGTGCGGGCCGTAGGCGCGATCGCCAATGGCGGGTTGCTGGTCCAGCCTTATGTCGTTGACCGGGTGGTTTCCGAAAAAGGCAATGAAGTCATTAAACATTCGGCGCCACAACGGGTCATCAAGAAAACGACGGCCCAAGTGCTGACGGAAATGATGGTCAACGCCGCGGACAAGGCCTGGTTTGCGCGGCTCAAGCCGAAAGGGTTTCGGATTGCTGGGAAAAGCGGCACGGCCCAAATACCGGTGGCCGGTCATTATGATGAAGGCCGCACCATTGGTTCGTACATTGGCTTTGCGCCGGCAGACGACCCTCAATTTATCATGCTGATCGTCCTCAACGACCCGACCTCTTCCGAATGGGGGGCCAACACCGCCGCGCCGCTGTGGATGGAAATCGCCCAGGAACTGTTTGTCTATTACGGCCTCATGCCAGGTTAGTTCTTCCTCAGGCTTAGCATCCTGAGGAGTGATCAATCACAGCTCAGGATGCCGTACTTGACATCCAGCTCGTAAAACAATTACTATCAACTTATGGAACTGCTCGCTTCTCAATCCGTCAAACCTTTGCCTTTGCCTCCCAACCCCAAAAACCGCTCGGTGATTGCTCTGGCCGGCTTGCTGGTCGCCTTTTTGGCCATCTCCTTATATCTGTCCATCCAAAATTATCAGCTCAAAGACAAAATCTGTGGCTTGGAGGAACAAATCAAATTTTCACCCAAGGTGTCTGCGCCCCAACCCACCCCCACTCCCGATCCTGCTGTGGATTGGCAGGTGTATCGAAATGAAGAGTATGGATATGAGCTAAAATATCCCGATGAATTGACGCTTGGTAAAGGCGACAATTGGATGAGTTTAAGAAACTTTGCTGGTTCCTATCCTGAAGATGAAAATTATATAAACTTTGCTGTTTCTGTAGAAGAAAATCCCGAAGGGCTTTCCTTGCAAGAATTTCTAGACAGAGAAAATAGAGATAGGCGTAGCCTTGTCGATGAGCAAAAAGAATTAGAGGTTGGAGTAGAAAAAATTCCTGCCATATGGATGACCTTTAGAGAAGAGGTGAATGCCGGAAAGCCCCGTGTATATTTCGTCCACGGTCAATTTTTCTTTTCCAGTCATATAGATTATGGTAGCCTAATAAAAGTAGAGGCCTTAAAAATTTTTGACCAAATCCTCTCCACTTTCAGATTTTTGGATTAGAAGGTAATACCCGTTTTCCCCTCAGCGTATTGGTGAATCAGGGCATTAAGGAGAGTCTGGTAGGGAATACCTGTTTTTTGCGCTTTGGCCTTAACTTTAATTAAATCCTTGTTTTTTATTCTAATCGTCACTCGTTTGGATTTTCTTAATTCTTCAAAGTTTTGAATCGCTTCGGCAAAAAGCTGATTGCTTTTTTCGCTTTTAGGCACACGACGATATTCACCTTTGGCTAAGGCATTTTCAATTTTTTGTTCGTTTTTAGTAAGTATAATTTTCATTTACTTTTCTTTTTTAAATATTTCCTCGTTAACACTCTGCTAGGATAGGCTGTTTTTAAAAAGATAACTTCTTTCTTCTTATCGATTACAAAAGGAACAGCATAAACATAATTTTTAATTTTTACCACCAAAATTCTTTGATTGGGATATTTTTTCGGATCATGATGTTTTAGCTCATCTAATGTGCCGCCTTTTTTAATGGCTTGAATAATCTCTTCAAAACCAACCCCTCTTGCTTCTCTTAGAATTAAATCTTTCTCATGATTAAATTCAATTCTAAGATTCATTAAAGACATTATATGATCGTGTGCATCTGTTGTCAATACTGAAAGCAGCTTGATAAGTATTGATAACTGCACCTTCAACATTTGTCCAGATGGGATATTTAATACCGCTACATTGTTTGAGATTATCGATCCTAATTAGTTCTCCCTTCAGATTTTTGGATTAAATTGCAAACTGCTATAATACTTCCAGTGTTGCGGAAGATTAAGAACCTCTATCATTGGTTGGCGGCGCTTTTGGCCAATGTTTGGTACGGCTGGCCGAGCCGGCAGCTGAAAATGGTCGGGGTCACCGGCACGGACGGCAAAACGACTACCGTCACTTTAATTGATCACATTTTAACGGCCGCCGGGTATCAAAGCGGCTTTATTTCCACCGTCGAGGCCAAAATCGGCCGTCAAAAAATCGCTGCCAGCCTGCACACCACCACTCCTGGTCCTTGGCAGCTCCAAAAATTAATCAAGCTGGCTGCGAATCAGGGCTTAGCTTATTTGGTTTTGGAAGTCAGCTCCCACGGCCTGGACCAGCACCGCTTGGCCGGGATTAATTTTGCTGTCGGGGTGCTAACTAATGTTACCCACGAACATTTGGATTACCACCAAACTTACGAAAATTACTTGCAAGCCAAGGCGAAACTCTTTCAGGAGTCAAAAATAGCAATTTTAAACAAGGATGACCAGTCCTTCCGGCGCTTGAACTCTCAACTCATAACTCGTAACAGTAGAACAGGCAAACTAGTTACTTATGGAATTAAAAAAGCGGCGGATTTTACGCCAAAAAGTTTTCCGTTTACGACCAAACTGCCCGGCGAATATAACCAGTATAACTGCTTGGCGGCGGTGGCCGTTTGTTCCCGTTTGGGGATAGACCAAAAGACAATCCGCAAAGCGGTGGCGGAGTTTGCCGGCGTTCAGGGCCGGCTGGAAGAGGTCAAAGCCGGTCAGCCGTTTAGAGTGTTCGTGGATTTTGCCCATACGCCCAATGGCTTGCGGCAAGTGTTGCGGGCGGCCAGACCCATGGTGGCCAAAGGGGGGCAGCTGATCGTGGTGTTTGGTTCTGCCGGTCGGCGGGATGTCAGCAAACGGCCGCTGATGGGGCAGGCAGCCGGCCAATTAGCGGATAAGGTGATTCTGACGGCCGATGATTCTCGGGACGAGCCGACGGCCCAAATTATTGAGCAAATCGCCCGGGGTTGCCCAAGGGCACGGCGAATTCCGGACCGGCGTGAGGCGATGACAACGGCCTTAAGGCTGGCGCGAAAGGGAGACGTGGTGTTGCTGTGCGGCAAAGGTCATGAACGGTCCTTGACATTGGGAAAGCAAGAAGTCCCCTGGGACGAAAAGCAAATTACCGCCGCAATTTGGAGAAAAATTAGCCAGGATGTGGTAAGCTAAAATAGTGACCAAAAAACAAGCCAAGCTTCACGTTCACTTTATGGGCATTGGCGGGAGCGCTTTGGCGGGTGTCGCCGTTTTGGCTCAAAAAGCCGGTTTTAGCGTCAGCGGCTGTGACTTGGAAGCCCAAACCTATTATATGGCCGGGCTGGAAAAAGCCGGCATCAAGCCATTAGTGGGTCATGACGTTCAACACCTGCAGGCTGTCGATATTCTGGCCGTTTCTCCGGCCGTGCTGGCCCTTAATCCCAACCACCCGGAAGTGGTGGCCGGTAAAAAAGCGGCCATCCTGATCACCTGGCAAGAGTTTATGGGCAAGTACTTACAAAAAGGCAAATACGTGTTGGCGGTCGCCGGCGCGCACGGCAAGTCGACCACGACGGCTTTACTGGGTTTGGTTTTGGAAGCCGCCAAGTTGGACCCGACTGTGGAGGTGGGCGCGATCGTGCCCAGCTGGCAAGCGACGGCCAGACCGGGGCGGTCAAATTATTTTGTCTGTGAAGCGGATGAATTTAATTATAATTTCCTCGCTTATCGGCCATCCTTGCTGATCATTAATAATATTGAGATGGACCACCCGGAATTTTTTAAGGGGTTTTCTCAACTTCAGGGGGCTTTTGAACAGTTGATTCACCAACTTAAACCACCCAAAATTTTAATCGTCAATGAAGAGAGTGAGGGGGTAAAAAAAGTTTTGGAAGGCCAAAAAATCTGGTTGGAGAGAAATAGAGTCAAGCTGATCGGCTACTTTTTGGAGGAGAGATTTGCGTTTCCGTTTGCCAGCGAATACCAGGGGATTATTAAGAAAGCTGATACGACCGGCACCAAATTCGAAGTCAACGGGCCGTCAGGCCACCAGCAGTTTAAGCTGACGATTCCCGGTTTCCACAACGTCGTCAATAGTTTGGGCGTGCTGGCCGCCGCCGACCAGCTACGGGTTAACCCGGCTACCAGCTTTGGAGTGCTGGCAAAATTTGGCGGGGTCAGGAGACGATTTGAATTGATTGGGGCAAGCCGGGGCGTCAGGGTATTTGACGATTATGCCGTTCACCCGACGGCGGTCAGCGCTACCCTCAAATCAGCGAAACAAAAATATCCCCAAGCCCGCCTTTGGGCGATTTTTGAGCCGCATCAGTATTCCCGGCTGGATTTGTTTTTGATCAGTTTTGCGGATGCGCTTGACTTGGCCGATAAAGTGGTGGTCACCAAAACTTATGCCGGCCGAGAAAAAACTCCTGGCAAGACCAAACCTGTCGACTTGGTCAGAAAAATCGGTCTCAAAGCAGCCTACCAGCCGGATTTTAATAAATTGGCCAGTGACGTCGCCCGCCAGGTGCGCCGCAACGATTTGGTGATTGTCTTTGGCGCCGGTAAGTCCTATCAGATTTCCAAACTGATTTTGGAAAAATTAAGCAGCTGATGGTGAAGCAACAAGTTTTTTTGGCTCCATACACGACTTTTAAGATTGGCGGACCGGCAGAGTGGTTTTGCGAGGCAAAAAATACCGATGAATTGGTCCAAGCGCTGGCCTTTGCCCAGGAAAAAAAAATTCCTTATTTTATTTTGGGCAACGGTTCAAATATCCTGGTCAGTGACGCCGGTTTTCGTGGCTTGGCTATCAGATTTGTTGATTCAAAATTCAAAATGCAAGATTCAAAAATCTCTGCGGCGGCGGGATTACCCCTGCAAGAACTAGTTGACTTGGCAGCGCAAAGTTCCCTGACCGGTTTAGAGTTTTTGGCGGGGATTCCCGGCAGTGTCGGTGGCTCGGTACGCGGCAATGCCGGGGCCTGGCAGCAAAGCCTGGGTGATCAAGTGACGCGGGTGCAAATTTTAGATCAGTCAGGCAAAATCAGTTGGCTGGATCAAAAAACGTGTCAGTTTAGTTATCGCCAAAGCCGGTTTAAACAAAACGCGGAAATTATTTTGGCCGTTGAGCTGCAGTTGCAAGCTGGCAGTCAGACCGCGATCAAGGCCAAAATGGCCGATTACCGCCAACGTCGGGCCAGTCAGCCGCAAGAGCCTTCTGCCGGCTGCGTTTTTATTAACCCCGCCAATTCGCCCAGGGCGGCCGCGGGGCAAGTCCCAACTCGCTATTCAGCCGGTCAACTAATTGAAGCGTGTGGCTTAAAAGGCCGTCAAATCGGTCAAGCGCAAATTTCGCCTCAGCACGCCAATTTCATCGTTAATTTAGGGGGCGCCAAAGCCGCTGATGTTTTGACCCTGATTAAGCTAGTCCAAACTACAGTGAAAGAAAAATTCCAAATCGATTTACAATTAGAAATTCAACTGGTAGGCTTTAACAATGTCTAAATTTGTTATCCAGGGGGGTCGGCCGCTTAAGGGCACGGTCAACATCGGTGGTGCCAAAAATTCCAGCTTTAAACTCATGATCGCTTCGTTATTGGCGGAAGGTGAGTCACGGCTTCTAAATATTTCTCAAATTGGCGATGTTCAAATCACAAAGGAAATTATCAGTGCTCTCGGTGGCCAGATTGGCAGCCCGGGGGAACAAACGGTTTTTATCATCCCTGATACTCTCAAGGCACCGGCTATACCCCAAAATTTTGGCTATGCCTCCCGGGCTTCAATTATGTTTGCCGGGCCTTTGCTGTCTAGATTTGGCCACGCTTATTTACCTTTCCCCGGAGGGGATCAGGTGGGCCGTCGGCCGATTGAACGGCATTTGGAAGGCCTCAAAAAACTGGGGGTGACAGCGCAGTTTACCGACGGGTTTATTAAATTACGGGCTAATAAATTGCAGGGGGCTCAATACCGTTTTGATAAAAACACCCATACCGGTACGGAGACAATGATCATGGCGGCGGCCAAAGCGGAGGGGGAAACGCTTTTGGAAAATGCCGCTCAAGAGCCGGAAATTGATGACCTGATCAATTATTTAAACAAGATGGGGGCCAAGATTAAACGGCTGGCCAACCGCCGGATCAGCATTATTGGGGTGAGCCATCTCCAAGGGACAATTTTTAAGGCGATGCCCGATCGCAACGAGGCGGTTTCTTACGCTTGTGCAGCGTTGGGAACGAAAGGAGACATTATCATTGCCAATGCCAAACCCCAACATTTACAGGCTTTTTTGGAAAAAGTTGATGAGGCCGGTGGTCGCTACGAGGTCGGCAATTATGGTCTGCGCTTTTGGTACGAAAAGCCTTTGCGGGCGACTGATATTGTCACTCAGCCCCATCCAGGCTTTATGACTGACTGGCAGCCCTTATGGACCACCCTGGTGACTCAAGCTAAAGGAACGAGTGAAATTGTGGAAAGTGTTCACGATTACCGACTGGGCTTTGTGACAGATTTGCAAAAAATGGGTGCCAAAATTGAGCTTTTTAACCCTCAAATTGCTGATCCGGAAAAGTTTTATAATTTTAACCTCCAAGATGACCGGCCGGAAAATTGGCACGCGGCCAAAGTCACCGGCCCGACGCCGCTGCACTGCGGTCAATTTGCGGTGACTGATTTGCGGGCCGGCGCCACTTTAACCTTGGCGGCGTTGATGGCTCAAGGCCAAAGCACGATTGAGGGTGCCGAAAGAATTGATCGCGGTTACGAAAGTTTGGACAAACGTTTACGTCAAATTGGGGCAGACATCAAGCGTATTGACTGAAAACGAGCGAAGTTTCTCCTCGGCAGTGGCAGGAGGCCTCCTGCGAGGTGGAACGAGCAGAATCACCATTTCCAAAGCCAATTTCCTCCACAACCTTTCCCAGTGGCGCCGTTTAGTGGGGCCAAAAGTCAAAATCATGGCCATGGTCAAAGCCAATGCTTATGGTCATGGGTTAGCCCAGGTAGCACCCATCGTGGCTGCTGGCGGAGCAAATTGGCTAGGTGTTAATAATTTAGAGGAGGGGTTGCAGCTACGGCAGTTGGGTATTAAGCTGCCGACTCTGGTTTTGGGGTATGTGCCTTTACAAAATTTAATCCAAGCAGTCAGCGCCGATTTAAGTCTGGCAGTTTATAACCACGCGACAGTCAGGGTGTTGCCGGCAGGCGCTAAAGTTCATCTAAAAGTTGAAACCGGCACTAACCGGCAAGGTGTCGAACCTCAACGCGTGCCGAATTTTGTCAACGCATGCCGCCGCCGCAAAATTATTCTTGAGGGAATTTACACCCACTTTGCCAGCGTCGAAGATGAAACTGGCTTTGCCAAAAAACAATTGGCGATTTTGGCTCAAGTAAATCTTCCCAACGTCTTGCGGCACGCGGCTTGTTCGGCGGCGGCGCTTTGCCTGCCCCCAAGCCATCTTGATATGGTGCGAATTGGCTTGGGCCTTTATGGCCTCTGGTCGACCAAGCCGCAAAAAATTAATTTGAAGCCGGTGTTGAGCTGGCAAACCACAGTGGCGCAAGTAAAAACGGTCAGCCAAGGCGAGACGGTTGGCTACGGCCGCACTTGGCAGGCCTGCCGGCGGTCGGCCATCGCGGTTTTGCCGGTCGGCTACTATGATGGTTATGATCGGGGCTTGTCCAATGGCGGCCGGGTGTTGGTTCACGGTCAATTTGCCCCCGTCATTGGCCGGATTTGCATGAATATGTGCATGGTTGACGTGACCGCCATTCCTAACGTCCGTCTGGAAGACGAAGTAGTTTTGCTCGGCCGTCAGGGCAAAAATCAGGTTACTGCCGAGGAGTTGGCCGAAAAATGCGGCACGATCAATTACGAAATCGTCAGCCGTCTCAACCCGCTAATACCCAGAGTGGTGATATAATTTAAAATAACACTATGGCAAGGACCAAAATTGCCTCGGGGGCGTGGTTGGCGGCGGGGGTGAGTATCGCTATTTTTGGCGGGCTGTTTTGGTTAAGTACGAAAATATCCCCTGACCAAATCAAGCTATTTCTAGAGCAGTTTGGGTTGCTGGCACCCCTCGTTTACATTTCGGTGATGGGTCTAACCCAAATTCTGGCGCCGCTCAATGGGACAGTTATTTTGTTGGCCGGTTTTGTACTTTTTGGCTCTCAAGTCCAGATTTACAATTATTTGGCGACGGTTTTGACGGCGGCGACTAATTTTTTGATCGCCCGGCGGTGGGGGAGAGATTTGGTGGAAAAACTGGCGGGCCAACAAAATTTGGCCAAAGTAGACCAATTTAGCCAAAATTACGGGGTGAAAACCCTGATTTTCCTGCGTCTTTTTCAAGGTCATTTGCATGATTTCGTTTCCTACGCTTATGGCCTGACCAAAATCGACTTCCGCACTTATATGCTGATCAGCGTTTTGGGGCCCATCCCCTGGCTTTTGGTTTGGCAGCTTTATTTTTTTCCGCGCCTGGCCGGCTTGGCCCAGTTTGCTTTTTGGTACGGGCTGACGCTGATTCCCTTTTTGTTGGTTTCGACTTTTTTCTTGGCAAAAACCAAAAAGCAGGGTAAAATTTAGCTATGCCCCAAACCGCCTGGTGGAAACAACCTTATCACCAAACCAGACGCCTGGCGGCCCACTGGTGGCTGCAGCGACATCCCCAGGTAACGGTGATCGGGGTCACCGGCAGTTATGGTAAGACCAACACCGTACGGGCCATTCAGACGGTGCTGGCCGAGAAGTTTAAAGTCTTGCCGACCGAGATCAACCTAGATACCAATTATAATTTGCCGATCACCTTATTAAGGCTGCGGAATCATCAGAAGCTGGTGCTGGAATATGGGGTGGACCATGCCGGTGAGATGGCCACTCATTTGCAGTTGGTCACCCCGTCGGTAGCCGTCGTGACGGGCATTAACCCCACTCATGCCGAACCGGAACTTTTAGGCTCCCTGCAGGGCATCATTAAAGAAAAAAGCCAGCTTTTTGCCCGGGCTGGTTTAACGATTTTAAACAAAGACGACCCTGACGTGCAGCAAATGAAACCAGCCGGTAAGGTTTGGTGGTACAGCACCCAAGGTCAGGCTGATTTTTGGGCCGACCAAATTCGGGTGAATTTGCAAGGAACAAGTTTTCGGTTGCATTGCCGTTCCACCTCGGAGGAGGCTTTCGGCCACCATCCGAGGAGGAACTTCCATACCGGTTTGGTTGGTAGGCATTTTGTCCAGGCTTGTTTGGCGGCGGCGGCCGTAGGCGTCCATGAAGGCGTTGGCTGGCCGCAGATCAAAGCTGGTCTGGCAAAGTTAACCCCACTGCGGGGCCGTTTGAGCCTTGAGCCAGGGCCCAGGGGATCAACTTGGCTCAACGATGCCCTACGGGCCAATCCTGCTTCGACCTTGGCGGGGCTCCAAACTTTGGCCGATTTACCAACCAAAAACAAGCGCCTAGCCGTGCTGGGGGAGATGGGCGAGCTGGGTGACCAAGCCGAAAAAGAGCACCGTCGCGTCGGCCGCGCGGTGGCGCGGTTAAAAATAGATTATTTAATTGGGGTGGGGCCCTTGCAAAAGCTCGCCGTTGCCGCCAGCCAAATGCCCAAAGATAAGGCCTTTGCCGTTAGCAATGTTCAGGAAGCCGCCGCTGCCCTGAAAAAAATTCTTCGCCAAGGCGATCTGGTGTATTTAAAAGGTTCGTTGCTGCGCCACATGGAGCGCGTTTTGCTGATTCTGCAAGGCCAGCCGGTAGGTTGCCCAAAGGTGGTTTGTGATCACTATGACCAATGCCCCACTTGTGCTGAATTATAAATCTTTGTTAAACTAAGAGCATGGCACTTTTTTTAGGCCTGCTGATTTTTTCGTTTATCCTCAACAGCATTTTGGTTGTTCCCTTCATTGACCTTTTGTACAAGCTTCGCTTTTTACGTCAAAAGCAGGCAACCCGTGATTTTTTGGGTTTGCGCACCAAGATTTTTGATCACTTTAATAAACACAAAGCCGGCACACCGGTAGGCGGGGGTTTACTGATCATTTTGACCGTGGCTTTGCTGTATGCCATTTTGTATCCCCTGATCAAGTTTTTGGGAGCCTACGTCACCGCCGTTTACCCAGTGAGTGATGAGCTGAATATTTTGTTTCTCTCGTTTCTTTCTTTTGGCATGTTGGGGCTGTATGATGACGTTTTAAAATTTTTTGGTTTCTCCCGCCAGGGTTTTTTTGGTCTGCGGCTACGCTATAAATTTGTTATTCAATGGGCTTTGGCGTTGGTGATTGCCATTTTGATGTACTTTAATTTGGGCATTGATTTTATCAACGTTCCCTTTTGGGGGATTATCCGCCTAGGCGGCTGGTTTGTGCCGTTGGCGGCCTTTGTGATCGTCACTTTTGCCAACGCCTTTAACATTACCGATGGTTTGGACGGTCTGTCTTCTGGTTTGCTGATGATTTGCCTGTTTGCTTTTTGGATTATTTCCGCTTCGATTTTGGACACCACCCTGTCCATTTTTATTTCCCTCTGGATTGGAGCGATCGTGGCTTTTTTGTACTTCAATATTTATCCGGCCCGAATTTGGCTGGGGGATGTGGGGGCGTTATCCTTTGGGGCCACCTTGGCCGTGGTCGGCTTACTGTTGGGTAAGACCATGGCGCTGTTTGTGATTGGCGGTTTGTTTATCTTTGAAGGGGCGACCAGTCTGATCCAGATTTTATCCAAAAAATATCGTGGTAAACGGGTTTTTGCGGTGGCCCCCTTCCATCTTTGGCTGCAGCAAAAAGGTTGGGAGGAACCAAAAATTGTTATGCGCGCTTGGCTGGCCGGTTTGATCTTGGCGCTTTTTGGCCTCTGGTTGGCGGTGATATGACCAAAAAAATCGCTATTTTGGGTTTTGGCATTGAGGGGCAAGACCTCTGCCGGCATTGGTTGGGCAAAGCGAAGATTACTGTTTTTGACCAGAAAACCAGCCAGGAATTGGGGGACGCTGGCGAGGAGTTTAAAAATCAGGTTGAATTTAAGCTTGGTCCTGATTATCTCCAAGATGGCTTGGCGACTTTCGACATTATTTTCCGTTCGCCGGCGTTTAAATTAACCACGCCTGCTCTCGCCGTTGCCCGCCAAAAGGGGGTCGCCATTTCCAGCGCGACCAAGCTTTTTTTCGACCTTTGCCCAGCAAAAATTATTGGGGTAACCGGGACCAAAGGTAAGGGCACGACGGCCACGTTGATTACCCAAATTTTGCAGCAGGCCGGCAAAAAAGTTTTTTTGGCGGGCAATATTGGCCAACCGGTGTTAAGTTTGCTCCCTCAGCTGACTCAAGATAGCTGGGCAGTCTTGGAGTTATCCAGCTTTCAGCTTCAGGATTTAACCAAAAGTCCCCAGATTGCTGTCGTGCTGTTTATCAGTTCCGAGCACCTTGACTATCACGCGGATACCCAAGAATACGTTGAGGCGAAGACCAATATCGTTCGCCATCAACAAGCTGATGATTGGGCCGTCCTCAACGGTCAGGATGTCACCGCTCGTTCCTTCGCTCAGCTGACGCCGGCAAGAGTGCTTTATTTTGATTGTGTCAAAAACAAGCAATTTTTTTGGCGTCAACAATTAGTCGGGCCGGTCAGCCAACTGAAGCTCAAGGGCAAGCACAACTGGGCTAATGTTTGCGCTGCCATCAACGCGGCTGGTTTAGCCGGCGCGGATTTGGCGAGCATCAAAAAAGCCGTTTTTGCTTTTGCCGGTTTGGAACATCGGCTGGAAAAAGTGGCCGAAATTAATGGGGTCGAGTACTATAACGACTCTTTTTCGACCACGCCGGAAACGGCGATCGCGGCGATCCAGTCGTTTCAAAAGCCGCTGATTTTGATTGCCGGCGGTTCGGAAAAAGGTTCGGATTTTACGGCCCTGGGACAAGCCATTGCCAGCGGCCCGGTTAAAACCTTAATCTTGATGGGCCAAATGGCTGACCGGATCAAAGTCGCAGCCTTAAAGGCCGGTTTCTCCGGTCAAATTATCCGGCAACCAAAAAGCATGGCGGCCGCGGTCGACATGGCCCGCCAGCAAGCCCAGCCAGGCACAGTGGTGTTGCTTTCGCCGGCCTGCGCGTCTTTTGGCATGTTTACCAATTATAAAGACCGCGGCCAACAATTTAAACAACATGTCTCCACGCTCCCAAAAAACTAAGCCTGACTATTACCTGATTGGCCTCGTCTTGTTATTGACTGTTTTTGGGGTCATTATGGTCGGCAATTCTTCCGTCGTGGAGGCCTACCGCGATTTTGGGGACAAACTTTATTATTTTAAACTGCAGCTGCAGTGGGCCGGAATCGGTCTGGTCGCTTTTGGCTTGACCAGCTGGCTGGATTACCACTGGCTGAAAAAACTTTCGGCTCCCTTGATCGCGGGCACATTATTTTTTTTGGTCTTGGTGCTCATTCCCCAATTAGGAACGCAGGCCTTAGGCGCCCGGCGTTGGTTGGGGTTGGGGCCCATTCGCTTTCAGCCTGCCGAGTTGGCTAAACTGGCGCTGGTGGTTTACCTGGCGGCTTTTTTGAGTCGGCCCTCCCAATCGGAGGGTTGGCCTTGCTTGGTTTTGCTGGTGAGCTTGTTGGGGCTGGTGATGCTGCAGCCGGATTTGGGGACGACCATTGTTTTGGCGGCCACGGCGGGAACGATTTATTTTGTGGCCGGCGCGCCCTGGTGGCAAATTTTTTTGCTGTTGCTGGCCGGTGTTGGCGGCGGCGCCGGGCTGATTTTGACTTCGTCTTACCGGCGCGAAAGGCTACTGACTTTTTTGAACCCCACCCGTGATCCGTTGGGCGCTTCTTACCATATTCGCCAGGTACTGATCGCTTTGGGTTCCGGCGGGATTTTTGGGGTGGGGCTGGGTCAATCTCGGCAAAAATATGAATATTTGCCGGAAGTCAGCACCGATTCGATTTTTGCGGTGATCGCGGAAGAAACGGGTTTGGTGGGCGGGCTTTTGATCTTGCTGCTCTTTTTGCTGCTAGTGTGGCGCGGCCTAAAAATTGCTCAAAATACCCCCGACGGCTTTGGCCGCTTGCTGGCCGTGGGCATTACCAGTTGGTTAGGAATTCAAGCTTTTGTCAACCTGGCGGCGATGGTCGCTTTGGTACCGCTCACCGGCATTCCCTTGCCGTTTATTTCCTACGGCGGTTCGTCCCTGCTGCTGGCGCTTTTTGCCACCGGCGTCCTGGTTAACCTCTCCCGCCATCAAGTAGCCAAACGCTAAGTAGTGTTAAATCTCCGACCCGAACGGCCGGCCGAGAATGGGTTGTGTGCTTAAAGATTTGCGCCCTGATTTGCTTGCCGGCAACATGGAAGCAGACCAAGCTAGTTGGTAAATTTACTTCCCCTAATTTTTAAATAAACGGCCCATTTTATTTAACCCCCTCATGATCAATCGTTCCAAAAAATTATTGCCCAAAGTAGCTGATGATTGTTGACGCGCTGACTGGCCAGGGCCGGGCTGGCGGGACCAGCAGGAAAGCACGACCCACTCCCCCCGCTCATTTTTTTTGGCCACCACCTCAAGGCGCTGCGAGCCGTAATTTTTATAAAACTTAATTGAACCGAGAACAATCCCTGGTTTCTGGCCGTCCGGGTGCTGAAAAACCTCCCAGACATCCGCTTGGCTTAAGCCGCGGTTGTACAGCCGGTTAATCGCGTGGTGGGTGAAAATCAACTTGAGGTAGCGCGTTTTCATCCGCTTAATTATAGTATAATCAAATTATGAAGGCCACAAAAAGAGTGGTGATTACCGGCGGGCATCACAGCAGTGCTTTGGTGGTGGCCGAGGCGTTGCGGCAAGAAGGCTTCGAGATTATCTGGTTGGGTCACAAATACAGTCTGGCGGGCGATAAAAATCCCAGTGCCGAATATCAGGAAGTCACTCAAGCCGGCTTTCGGTTTGCCACCCTGCAGGCGGCCAAGAGCCATCGCTGGTGGCGACCGGCCAATTTGTGGCGTTTCCCCTGGGGATTCACCCAAGCCTTGTTTTACTTACTGCGGTGGCGGCCGCAGTTGATTTTGTCCTTCGGCGGTTATTTGGCCGTGCCGGTGGTGCTGGTCGGCTGGCTGATGGGAATTCCGTGCCTGACTCACGAGCAAACGGTTGTGTATGGCCTGGCTAACCGGCTGATTGCTTATTTTGCCAAAAAAGTGCTGGTTGCCTGGCCTCAATCCCTTAAACATTTTCCGGCCCAAAAAGTGGTCCTGACCGGCTTGCCCCTGCGCCAGGAAATCCTGGCAGTCAAAGCCCAGCCGCACCGGCAATATACTATATATATTACAGGCGGCAAGCAGGGTGCCCACCTTATCAATCAAGCGGTCAGGCAGGCTCTGCCCTCACTTCTGGCCAAATACCGGGTGATTCACCAGTGCGGCTGGTTTGACTGGCCGGAATTCCGGCAACTAAAAAAGAAAAATTATACGGTCAAGCCGTACTTTTTCCGTCAGGAGATCGGCTCGGTGCTGGCTCAGGCCGATTTGGTCGTGAGCCGGGCCGGTGCCCACACCGTTTATGAATTGGCCGCTTTGGGCAAACCGGCGTTGCTGATTCCGATCCCCTGGGCTTATGCCGATGAGCAGCAAAAAAACGCCCAATTGCTCGCTGACGTTGGTTTAGCCCAGATTTTGCCCCAAAGCCAACTGACAGCCCAAACGCTTTGCCAAAAAATTGCCACGCTGGCCAGCTTGCCCCATAGCCAAAAGCAAACCGCGGCCGCCAAAAAATTAATCGTGCCTGACGCTACCCAAAAAATTGTTAACGTGGTGCAGCAAACTATCGAGTGAAAAATAAAAGGGGCTGCCGAACCAAAAAATGGTTTATACTAGCTGCCGGGTTGGCGGTGATCGGGCTGATTTTAGCCGCCGTCGTGATCAAAAAGCCAGCGACCCCGTTGCCATCAGAGCCGCCCCCGCTCAGCTGGACCGACGCGCTGGTCAGAAATTTGAAATTAAATCTGCTGGTAATCAAAAGTATTGAAGTGATCAGCCCGCGCCAAATCGAAGTGTCCCTGGCAAACGGGCCTTTGGTGATTTTTAACAGCCGACAGGACCAAAAGCGGCAACTTGACTCTTTACAATTTATTTTGGCTCGGTCTAAAATGGAGAGCAAGCAGATTGCCAAAATCGATCTTCGCTTTGACAAGCCTGTGATCGTGTATGACTAGACAAAAAATAACTGCCGGCATTGACGTTGGTTCGTCTAAAGTGGCGACCCTGATTGCCTCTAGCGATGATGATCAGCGTCTCAAAATTATTGGGGCCGCCAGCGTGCCTTCCAAGGGCGTCAAAAAAGGCCAAATTGTGGATATTGAAGAGGCGGCCGAAAGCATCCTGCAGTCCGTAGAAGCGGCCGAGCGCATGGCGGGCTACAACCTGACGCGGGCTTTTGTTTCAATCGGCGGCGCGCATATTAATTCCTTCAACTCCAAAGGCGTGGTGGCGGTTTCAGAACCGGAGGGAGAAATTGCCGCGGAAGACGTCGACCGGGTAATCGAAGCGGCCCAAGCCGTGTCGCTACCGTCACCCAAGGAAGTGCTGCATGTCTTACCTCGTTATTATATTGTTGACGGCCAAGAGGGGGTGAAGGACCCGGTGGGTATGTCCGGGGTGAGACTGGAAGTGGAAACACATATTATTGCCGGCTCCACGACCGCGATCAAAAATCTTACCAAGTGTATCGAGCAGATGGGGATCAACGTGGAGGAGATGGTGGCGGGGGGACTGGCTTCGGCCGAAAGTGTCCTGTCAGAAACGGAAAAAGAGCTGGGTGTGGTCTTGATCGATATTGGTGGCGGCACGACTAGCTTGCTGATTTATGTTGAAGGGGCGCCTTTTTATGCTGCCGTTTTGCCCATCGGGGCCAAAAATGTCACTAATGACTTGGCCATTGGTCTACGGCTTTCCTCCCTGGAAACAGCGGAGAAAATTAAAATTGCTTTATCGGTGGAAGAAAAAAAACCCGTTCTGCCCAAAAAAGCCAAATTAGAGGAAGACAATAAGGATGATGAACTGAACTTAGCTAAGCTGGGCATCATGGGCGAAAGTCGGACCGTTTCCAAAAAAACTTTGGTAGAGGGGATTATTAAACCTCGTTTAAACGAAATCATGGCGATGGTAGCGGCGGAAATTAAGGAGAGCGGGGCGGCGGGGTTAACTCCGGCGGGGGCGGTCATTTGCGGCGGCGGCGCCCAAACCGTCGGTCTCACTAAAGTGGCCAAGCAAGCTCTAATGATCCCGGTGCGCCTGGCTGAACCCAGGGGGTTAACCGGCCTGGTGGATGAAATCCAGACGCCGGCCTACGCGACGGTGACCGGTTTGCTTTTGTACGGTTTGCAAGCCACACCCAAAACCAAAGCCGGTTTTTCTTTGGGATCAATCGGGAAGCGGTTGCCCAGAATTCCCGTCAGGGGCGCCGCCGGTAAAGTGCTGGCATTGATTAGGTCTTTCCTCCCGTAGTATAATGGCGACGCAATGGCTTTTGTTAAACCAGACGCCGCTAGCTTTGCCAAGATCAAAGTTTTTGGCGTCGGCGGCGGCGGCGGTAACGCAATTAACTCCATGATTTCAGACGGACAAATCAAAAACGTGGAATTTGTCGTGGTCAACACGGACGTCCAAGCTCTACTTTCCAACAAGGCGCCGACTAAAATTCAAATCGGGGAAAATTTGACGCGTGGCTTAGGGGCTGGCGGCAACCCCGAAGTCGGCTTGAGGGCGGCGGAAGAATCCCAAGAAAAAATCAAAGAAAACTTGGTGGAAACAGACATGATTTTTTTGGCCAGCGGGATGGGCGGAGGTACCGGTACCGGCGCCCTGCCGGTAATCGCTGGTTTGGCCAAAGAGGCAGGGGCCCTGACCGTCGCCGTCGTTACCAAGCCGTTTGCTTTTGAAGGCACCCGACGGATGGTGGTGGCGGAAGAGGGCTTGGAAAAGCTCAAAGAAAAAGTGGATACCTTAATCATCATTCCCAACCAGCGCATCATGGAAGTGGTCGATAAAAAAATGACTTTGGTGGAGGCTTTTAAAGTGGCCGACAGCGTGTTAAGCCAGGGGGTGCAGGGAATTTCCGACATTATTACCGTCCCGGGCTTGATCAACGTTGATTTTGCGGATGTCAGTTCGGTGATGAGCGAGGCCGGGTCAGCCTTACTGGGCATCGGGACAGGGGTGGGTGACAAACGCGCTCAAGCGGCGGCGCGAGCAGCCATCGCTTCTCCCTTGCTGGATCTTTCCATCGAAGGCGCGAAGGGGATTTTGTTTAATATCATCGGTGGTCCGGATTTAACCATGATGGAAGTGGATGAAGCGGCTAATTTGATTGGGGAAATGGCCGACGCTGACGCCAGCATTCGCTTTGGTGCCACGATTGACGAGCACATGGTTGACCAGATTAAAATCATTGTCGTGGCCACTGGCTTTAACGAGGCCAGTTCCCGACTGGCCAAAATGGTCAGCCGCACTACCAGACCCCCTCTGCCGGAAGGCATTATTGGCGAACGACTCACCGTGCCCCAAGCAGTGCCTTCAATTCAAACGGAAGCCAATGAAGAAATGACTCAAGAGCCGCCCAACGGAGAAGTCGATGAATTCGGCGAAAAATTCGAAATTCCCGCCTTCCTTCGACAGGGAAAGTAACTTTTTGTTAAAATAGCCCTATGGCTTTTGCACCGACCACGCCGCAACCTGATTTTGCCACTTTGGAAAAAAAGTGGCTGAAGAATTGGGAGAAATCAGGTTTGCTAAAAAAATATTTGGCAAAAAATAAGCATTCCTCTAAAAGATTTTCTTTTTTGGACGGACCGATTACGGCCAACAACCCGATGGGGGTCCACCATGCCTGGGGCCGAACTTTAAAAGACTTTTTCCAGCGCTATAAAAACATGCGCGGCTATCGCCAGCGTTTTCAAAACGGTTTTGACAATCAAGGCTTGTGGGTCGAAGTGGAAGTCGAAAAAAAATTGGGCTTCAACAATAAACAAGACATTGTCCAATACGGGATCGGCAAGTTTGTCAACCAGTGCAAGCGGCACACGCGGCGTTTTGCGGCCCTGCAGACCGAACAATCCCGACGGCTAGGGTACTTCATGGACTGGGATCATTCCTATTACACCATGAACAACGAAAACAACTACATGATTTGGCATTTTTTGCAGCAATGCCACCGCCAAGGCTGGCTTTATAAAGGCAAAGATGCGGTGCCTTGGTGCCCGCGCTGTGGCACGGCCATCTCCCAACACGAGATTTTAAACGAGGAGTATAAAAAAATTACTCACGAGACGGTTTTCTTCAAACTACCGATTAAAAACAGACCAAATGAGTATTTTTTGGCCTGGACAACCACGCCTTGGACGATCCCGGCCAACGTGGGTTTGGCGGTGAACCCTGATTTGGTTTATGCCGCCTTCCGCCAAGGTGATCAAACCCTGATTTTGCTCAAAAAATGGCAGGCCAAAATTTTGGGAAACGCCTGGCGGTTGGTGAAAGAATACCGTGGTGACGAACTGGTAGGCTGGGCTTACCAGGGTCCCTTTGATCAGCTGCCGGCCGTGACCGTAGCGCAAGCGCAAAATCCGCAAACTTTCCACACGGTAGTCGCGGACAAGGATTTGGTCACCGCCGAAGAGGGCACCGGGATTGTTCACTTGGCCCCGGGAGCTGGTCAGGAGGACTTTCAACTGGGTCAGCGAGCCAAACTGCCGGTGCTGGCGGCCATTGATGAAGGGGCTGACTATTTGCCCGGCTTTGGTCAGTTAAGCGGCCAAAATGCCAAAAATCATCCGGAATTGATCTTTGCTTATTTAAAGCAAAAAGATTCCGGCCGCTTTCTGTTCAAAATTGCGCCTTATACACACCGCTACCCGGTTTGCTGGCGCTGCAAGACAGAATTGGTCTGGCGGGTGGTCGACGAGTGGTATATTGCCATGGACCGGGGCAAAAAACCCTTGCGTCAAAAAATGATGGTGGTGGCCAAAAAAATTCGCTGGCTGCCCGAATTTGGGCTGAAAAGAGAGCTCGATTGGCTGAAAAATATGAGCGACTGGCTGATTTCCAAAAAACGTTTTTGGGGTTTGGCGTTGCCTATCTGGGAATGTCGTTGCGGCCATTTTGAGGTGATCGGCTCCGCGGCGGAGCTGAAGCGCAAAGCCATCGCCGGTTGGGATCAATTTGCCGGGCATTCGCCGCACCGGCCCTGGATTGACCAGGTCAAAATCCGCTGCGCTGCTTGCGGTCAGCCCGCTGCCCGGGTTCCCGACGTCGGCAACCCCTGGCTGGATGCCGGTATCGTCCCTTTTTCGACCCTGCAATATCAAACCGACCAAAAATATTGGCGGCAATGGTTCCCGGCTGATTTTATCACGGAATGCTTTCCGGGACAGTTCAAAAATTGGTTTTATTCTCTGATTGCCATGAGTACGGTTTTGCAAGACACTAATCCTTTTAAAACTTTGCTGGGCCACGCTTTAGTCAGAGACGAAAAAGGCGCGGAGATGCACAAATCCAAGGGCAACGCGATCGAATTTAATCAGGCGGCGGAAAAAATGGGGGTCGACGTGATGCGCTGGCTTTACTTGTCGCAAAACCCCCGCCACAACCTTAACTTTGGCTATCAAGTCGGCGACAAAGTCCGCCGGCGCTTTCACCTCACGCTTTGGAATGTTTATAACTTTTTTGTCACTTATGCCAACCAACATCATTGGCAACCCTCCGCATCGGCGGGCAAGACCAAACTTGACCGCTGGATTTTAATCCGGCTTCACCAGGCGATTGCCGCCATCACCGCAGCGGCTGAAGCGTTTGACACCGCTGCCGCCACGCAAATTTTTGAAGAGTTTCTCAAGGACTTATCAACTTGGTACGTGCGGCGGTCTCGGGACCGGTTGGAACCCGCTTTTTTTGGCACGCTTCACCTTATTTTAGTGACATCAGCAAAAATCCTGGCACCGTTTGTCCCTTTCTTGGCTGAAGAAATGTTTGTGAATTTAACCGGTCAAGAATCCGTCCACTTGACGGACTGGCCCTCAAGCGAAAAGGTCAGTAAAACAGACCGTCAGTTGCTGTCCCAAATGGCGCTGGTGCGGCAAATTTGCGAGCTTGGCCACGCGGCCAGAAAAAAAGCCGGGATTAAAGTGCGACAGCCACTAACAAAACTAAGAGTTAACCTAGATTCCGAGTTAACCAAGTTAATCGAGCGTCTGACTCCTTCAAGGTGGCACGACGAATTGACGCAATTAATTAGAGACGAACTAAATGTCAAGCAAATAATTTTTAAAAAGGGGAAGAGAGAACTGGCAGTGGAATTGGATGCAAAAATAACCCCAGCCTTAAAAGAAGAAGGCGACGTCCGGGAGCTGATTCACCAAATTCAGCAACTGCGTCGGCAGGCTGACTGCCGCTTAGACCAAAAAATTATCGTTTTGGCGCCCAGTCTCCCTGATAACCCCGCCCTGCACGCTTTGCTCAAAGAAAAAGTGCTTGCTCAAAAATTAACTTTGGCCAAAACCCTGCAAATCAAACCACTTTAAATGAAAAAACTGATCGCTAATTTTGACTGGAGTTTGCCAGTGGTCAGTTTGGTCATCTTGCTTTTGGGTTTAGCCATCATGGCTAGTATTGCCCCGAATTCCCTCAATCAGCAACTCTTTTCCGCCATTTTGGGTTTACTATTATTTTTTGTCTTCAGCCAACTTGACTACCAGATTTTTTCCAAAACAAGCTGGCTTTTTTTCCTCGGTTGCTTGCTTTTTTTGGCAACACCGCTGGTCTTTGGCACCATTACCCGAGGATCCCTGCGTTGGATTCAACTGGGGAAAATGACCTTGCAACCTTCGGAGTTGGTCAAGCCGTTTTTGATTTTGATCTTCGCCGACTTTTTTAATCAGCCGCGTCAGTTTGGCTGGCGGCAAATTTTAAAAGGAGCGCTTTTTTTAATACTGCCGCTGTTGCTGATTTTTTTTCAGCCTGATTTGGGCAGCAGTTTGGTGGTTTTCGGCTCTTGGCTGGGAGTGGTGCTGGCCGCTGGTGTTGGCGGCTGGTGGTTTTTGGCTGGGGGAGCAGCCGCCACCGTTTTTTTGCCGCTGGCCTGGCGATTTTTACAGCCTTACCAAAAAGAGCGCATTTTAAGTTTTCTTAATACCAGCGAAGACCCTCTCGGTGCCAGCTATCATTTGATTCAAGCCAGGGTAGCGGTGGGTGCCGGCCAACTTTTGGGACGAGGCTGGGGGCGAGGCACTCAGTCACATTTACAATTTTTGCCGGAGCGCTACACCGACTTTATTTTTGCCTCTTTCGCCGAAGAATTTGGGTTTTTGGGTAGTTTTGTTTTAGTCCTCTTGTTTGCCTTCTTGCTCTACCGCCTGATCATCATCGCTCAAAAAGCCCAAGACAATTTTGGGTTTTTGATTTGCCTGGGAATTTTTTCCCTCATTTTTGGCCAGTTTTTTATCAATATTGGCATTAATTTGGCCTTGCTACCGATCACGGGCATTACTTTGCCGCTAGTTTCTTATGGGGGTAGTTCACTTTTGGCCACGATGATTTGCCTGGGGATTGCCGAAAACATTGCCCGTCAGGGTCAGTTGCAAAAGATAATTGAGATTAAATAGTCAAGTATAGTATAATGCTGGGCATGGACAACTTTGTGATTGTTAAAATTAATGGTTCACAGCAAAAAGTCAGTGAGGGGGACGAAGTGGTCGTGGATAAAGTTGATGGCCAAGAGGGGGCAGCCTTAAAATTAGCAGAAGTTTTGCTTGTCGCTGACAAAAACAAGACTCAAGTGGGCCAACCGTTGGTCAAAGACGCCAGTGTCCAGGCCAAAATCCTCAAGCAATTCCAAGGCAAAAAAATTCGGGTGGCGACTTATAAAGCCAAGTCCCGCTACCGCCGCGTTTTGGGTTTTCGCTCCCAACTCACTCGCCTAAAGATCGAAAAAATCACCAGCTGAATAAGTTAAGATACATTTGCGACATAGGCCGGTAGTGGACCACTACGCCAGGGCCTACCCCATTTTTGGTAGAATCAGAGGTTTGAAGGAGGTGAAAAAGATGCTTTCAAGCTTAAGAAGATT
>Ga0210057_1002500_pt1 | contig 26227 bp, 30 predicted proteins | sample CryGeyCG2114_010_2_FD_183968 | JGI IMG/M metagenome (GOLD analysis project Ga0210057, IMG submission 183968) | Groundwater microbial communities from aquifer - Crystal Geyser CG10_big_fil_rev_8/21/14_0.10 (SPAdes) (version 2) | ecosystem: Environmental > Aquatic > Deep subsurface > Groundwater ...
GAGCAAAAAGATATGCTAAAATCCGTCTACGAAAGACTTAATCCTATCATTCTGCAAGCGGAAATTAAGAGAAAGTTGGAGCTAATTAGAAAAACGCTACGGTAAGATTATTTAATGATCTAATACGAATGCAAGGAAATTAGGATATTAGGAAATTAAATGCAATGGATTTATTAATTTTACTAATATCTTAATATCATAATATCTAATATCCTTACGGCTTTATTCTAAAAATAACCAACTCCTTATTCTCATAAACTTTCTCGAAATCGCTTTTTAAATTATCAAATACTTTATACAGCCAAGAGTCCGGCTTGTTGGGAATAACGGCCGTTTCCGCGCCCAAAATGTTTCTTAAAGCAAATTTTACGCCCCAGATAATATCGTAAAATTTGATAAAAATAGCGGCGATAACATGGTAAAGCCACCAAAGGTCCGCCGGCGCGTAAGTCAAGAAATAAAACGGCACGCATGGTTCAATTAAAGCATAATTTTACTCTGCGCCATTAAATAACCGTGTTTGGCGTGATAATAGGGGTCGTCCGTGCCTAATAAACCAACATGCATCGCGTGCCAAAACAAAAAAATAACAAAAAATAAAATAAAAACGCCGGCTATTTTTATTGTTTCTTTTCTCTCCATACCTTAATTTAATTTTCTGTTTTTAGTATAAGACGAGCCGCGGACAAAGGCAACTATTGCGGTTTTTCTTTAATTATTTTAAAGTTAAAATATAATAAAAAAATCTATGCCAAACATAAATCCTGCTATTTTTAAATCCTACGACATCCGGGGAATCTATCCGGATGAATTAAATGACGAAGCGGCCTACGCTATCGGCCGGGCCTACGCGCGGCGCACCGGCGCTAAAGAAATCGTGGTCGGCAGTGACATGCGCCTGTCCGGCCCGGCGCTTAAAGCTGAATTTATCCGCGGTATTATTGATGAGGGCGCGGATATATTGGATATTGGATTAGTGCCGATTGACGCGGTCTACTTCGCGGTCCGCAAATGGAATTATTCGGCTCGCCTCGCTGGCACTTTGGCGAAGCGGGCCGGCGCGATGATTACCGCTTCGCATAACCCCAAAGAATATAATGGCTTTAAACTGCCTCTATCGGGCACCGGCTGGGTGCGCGGCGAAGAGATAAAAATTGACGTGGGCCAGCTGCCGCCTGATTTGCCGGCGGCTAAAGGAAAAATATCCGCCGCGGACATTATGCCTAGCTTTATTAAACATATTTTATCTTTTGCTGACTTAACTAAAATAAAACCATTAACTATTGTCGTAGACGCGGGTAATGGCATGGCCGGAAAAGTCGTGCCGCTGTTAGAGCCGCACTTGCCGATAAAAATCATTCCGCTTAATTTTGAATTGGACGGAAATTTTCCCGCGCACCCGTCCAATCCGCTCTTGCCGGAAAGCCAGGCACAGATTACACAAGCGGTTAAAAATAATAAAGCCGACGGCGGCGTTATTTTTGACGGCGACACGGACCGGCTGTTTTTTGTGGACGAACGAGGCGAATTTATCCGCGCCGATATGACCTTATTAATTTTAGCCAAAGAATTTCTGCGCCGCGAGCCGGGCGCCGGCATCGTTTATAACGCCATCTGTTCCAAAGCCGTGCCGGAAATTATCAGCGAATGGGGAGGCCGAGCTTTGCGCTCCAAAGTCGGCTTTGTAAACATTATGGCGACAATGGCGAACGAAAGGGGAATTATGGGCGGAGAGTTATCGGCGCATTACTCTTTCCGCGACAATGGCTATGCCGATTCCGGTTTTATCGCCTGGCTGATTCTATTGGAACTGCTTTCGCAAAACGAGCGCCCGCTGTCCAAAATCGTCCGGGAATTTCAGCGATACAATAAATCAGACGAGATCAATTTGCGCCTAGACGACCGCGAGGCGGCTATCGCCAAGTTAAAAGCTAAATATCGGGACGGGCGGCAGGATGAGTTTGACGGTCTTACCGTCAACTATCCAACCTGGTGGTTTAACGTCCGCTTGTCCAACACCGAACCGCTTTTGCGCATTACCATTGAAACGCCGGACCAGGAAACGACTGACGCGAAAAGAGAAGAAATTTTAAAAACTATTAATCCTTAACGAAAACTGCGACGAAACAAAAAATAAAGACAGCCGATGCCATACTAACATCGGCTGTCTATTTTTTAATTTTACAACTTTTCACTTTTCACTTTTTTACTCCACTTCCCTCGCCCTTACTTCGGTTAAAATCCGCTTGCGCAGTTCTTTCATTAATTTTTGATTTGCTTTTAAATAAACTTTCGCGTTCTCGCGTCCGACGCCAAGCTTTTCTTCGCCAAAAGAATAGGAGTTGCCGGATTTGCCGACTACTCCGTAGACGATGCCCAAATCCAGCAAATCGCCGGTCAGAGAAATGCCTTCGTTGTACATGATATCAAATTCGGTCGTGCGGAAAGGCGGCGCGACTTTGTTTTTGACGATTTTTACCTTAACGCGATTGCCGATAATTTTTTCACCTTGTTTAATCTGCGCCGAGCGGCGGACTTCGATGCGCAAGGAGGAATAAAATTTCAGCGCGTTGCCGCCGGGAGTCGTTTCCGGGTTGCCAAAAAATACGCCGATTTTCATCCTGATTTGATTGATAAAAATAACGACCGTGCTGGTTTTGGAAACGACGCCGGATAACTTGCGCAAGGCCTGCGACATCAGCCGCGCCTGCAGACCCATGTGGCTGTCGCCCATCTCGCCTTCAATTTCCGCTTTCGGCACGAGCGCCGCTACTGAATCTATCACTATCACGTCAACCGCGTTACTGCGCACCAGCGTTTCCACGATTTCCAGCGCTTGTTCGCCCGTATCCGGCTGGGATATTAACAAACTGTTGACTTCCACGCCGATTTTTTTGGAATAATCCGGATCAAGCGCGTGTTCGGCGTCCACGAACGCGGCCGTGCCGCCCATTTTTTGCACCTCAGCTATCACATGCAGAGCCAAGGTGGTTTTCCCTGAAGACTCGGGGCCGAATATTTCAATGATGCGGCCGCGCGGCATGCCGTTACCGAGCGCGATATCCAAACTTAGACAGCCGGTAGGAACGCCTTCAACCACCATTCGTTTCGCTTCTCCAAGGCGCATAATCGCGCCGTCGCCAAAGCGCTCTTTTATCTGCTGCACCGCTTCCTCGGTCGCTTTGATTTTAAACTCGTTAGTTAATTCTTCTCTGTTGGCGTTAATGGCTGGTTTTGGCATAAATTTTGATTTTAATTTAATAATTTAATATTCCTCCTTATTATGCGACAAAGTCGTTTTACTTAACTAATACCTGTCTAACGGCCGTTGCCTCCCTCCCGTATTTCTTTTTTGCCTTGACGGTAATGACGTTCAACCCCTCTTTTAAATTTACCTCTTGGCTAAATCGCCCGGTTTCATCGCTAAAAACATCTTGGTTATTGACAAACAGGCGCGCCTCACGCTCGGCTTGGCCGGTTAAAGTAATTTTGCGTTCGCTCGTAACGTAATTTTCCGGCGGAAAATCAATCGTTAAGCGATACGGCGCGATGACTTGCTCAATTCTTAAGCCCAAATAAACAAACCCCAAAATTATCGCTATCAACAGTATAATATTGCGCGTTACTTTAGGCAAGGAGAAAAAATATTGCCTTTTGGGCAACTGGCGGCTGAATACCGGCCGGTCTTTTTCCTCAATTTTTACCAAATTAATTTCCTCCTTAAACGATTCAAGCAAATATTTGCAATCAAGCTTTAAATAATAACAATACTCGCGCAGAAAATTGCGCGCGTAGACGCCGTCCGGCAAATTTTTATAATCGCCGTTCTCCAGCGCCGTCAAATATTTAACGCTGATTTTTGTCGCCGCCGACGCCGCTTCCAAACTTAATTTTTTTTGCTGGCGCTGCGCTTGCAGCGTTTCCCCGACGCTTGGGTCAGTAATATTCTTTTTTTTAAAAAAATATTTCATAAAACGACAACCCATTGTAACAATAATGCAAATCTGTAAATTTATGCAAATACTACAAAAATTATATTTGCAGTATTCGCATAGTTGCAGGCACAATTATGTCTGTACCAAATATTCGCGTTAAAAGTTCGCTAATCAAGCGGATACGCGCAAACTCCTTGAACAACTAAAAAGAGGCCTTCTCGCCCCTTATTGTATCATCTATTATTTAGAAAACAAATTACTTCGGCGTACTATGCCAGGAATTGCCAAAAATAGTATTTTTACCAGTCAAAATCGTTACTGCAAAATTAATAATCACCCAGCTCGTAAAAACAATGATTAAGCCGATAATCGCGTTAGTTAAAATCGTTTTGGCTTTCTGCACCGACTCGCTTTTGCCGGAAGAAATAATCATCGTCAACCCGCCATAGATGAAAAATAACAACGCCAAACTGCCAACAACGCCTAAAATCCAGTTAGCGACGTTAACACCAAGTTGGACAAAATCATTTAAAGTGCAAGTGCCGCATTGGCGACACAGTTGCATACCTTCCCATAAAGTATCTCCTTCGCCAGATCTGTTTGCGCAATCTACCCCAGGGTCAGCCGCCAAACTAATATTAACAAAAAAACAAGAAAACAAGAAAGTAAGCGTTAATACTGCGACCAATTTATCTTTTGTAATATTCATAATATCCTAATATCCTAATATCCTAATATCTGATTATTTTATACTAGATATTGGATATTAGGATATTAAATTTCTAAATTCTTATTCCTAAATTTACTGAATGGTTTGTTGAACTTTTCTGGCCGCCGTTTCCATTAGTTGCGGCATTTTTTTAGGGTCGGCGAGCGTCTGGTCAATCATATCCCCGATAATCATCTCGGCCGCGTTATAATCTTTGCCGTCGTACCAAGCGCGGGCGGTCAAAAGCTGGCCCGCAAAAGCAGACAGCTCTTCGTCGTTTAGTTGGTTGTTAATTAAAGCGCGCAGGGCGGTCGGATGCTTTGCGGCGGTTAAATAACTTTTAACGTTTTCCGCGCGCGCGGCAAACTGAATAAAATCCCACGCCTCGTTTTGATATTGGCTTTTATTGGCAACCGTTTCCAGCCAAAAATTGGCAAAATTAATATTTTGCGAATTGTCTTCAATCTGCAACATGGGACTTACGGCAAAATTCAAACGCGGAGCGCGGGCGCGAATCTGGGGCAGATGATAAGAATAGCCAAAAAAGAAAGCCAGCCGCCCCTCAATAAACGCCTCCAGCGAATTGGGCATTTCTTTATTCCAGGAATAAACCTCTTTGACCGGGTTGGCAAAATCGGTATAAAAACGAAGCGCTTCCAGGCCCGGAACGTAACTTTTATCGCTTACGCCGGCCGGAATACGATGAAATGCGACTGTTCCCGCCGGAGTAACCATTTCCGCGCCGTTTTGCATCATAATTAAAGATAAAATATCGCTGTAGCGCTCAATGTTTCCAGCCGTACCCAAAGCAACGCCCGCTTGGACGATTTTCCCGTCCGCGTCTTGTTTAGTTAATTTTTTAACATCCGCTTGAAAATCCTCATTCCAGTAGCGCGGAATTTCGGTGATGCCGGCGTTGTTTAATAAATCGCGGTTGTAAAATAATACCATCGCGTCCACGCTCAACGGCAGGCCGTAAATTTTATCGCCAATAACGGCTTTGCCAACGGCTACGTCCAAATACTGCTCTTTTAATTGCTTGACCGTAATGCTGGGGGAGGTTCGCAATTCAACCGTCTCTTGCTTTTGGATGCTGCCGGTAACGACCGAATACGCCATGGTGATTTGCGCCGGCAAAGGCGCGATTTTATTTTCATAGCGGCGAAGCCAGCCGGCGTTAAGGGAAAAAATATCCGGGCCGCGGTCTTCGGAAAAACCGTCAACCAATTCCCGTTCGTATTCTTCATAGCGCAATTTGCGGTATTTAACGGTAATATTGGGATGCAGAGCGCGATAAGCGGCAATGATTCCGCTAAACGCGTCCGGTCCGTCCCAAACGCGCCAATAGTTTAGCGTTATCGGCTTAATCTTTTCTTTGGCTTCTTTGCTTACGATTGATTTGCAGCCGAAAGCGGAAGTAGCTATAAACACTAAAATTAAGCCGATGAAAGTTAATTTTAATTTGATGTTTTTGCGCATAATCCTCTTTATTAATTTTCAATTTCTAATTTCTAATTTCTAAACAATTTCTAATTCCTCAATGAGCTAATGTTCTGATGTTTGAAAAATTTAATCATTGAACCCGCCTGCCGGCGAGGCAGGAATTGTTTGAAAATTGAAAATTGTAAATTGAAAATTATGCTTATATATATTATATCAAATTTTTTCCAAACCACCAACTTTATAGACTTTCAAACTTTATAAACTCTTTTAGTTTTCCACCTTCGGCCGATACTGCAGCGCTTCCGCGATGTGCGGAGTTTGGATATTTATTTCACCGGCCAAGTCCGCGATCGTGCGGGCAATTTTTAAAATGCGGTAATAAGCGCGGGCGGACAAATGCAGCTGGTCCACCGCGCTGTGCAAAAGCGCCTGCGATTCGTAGTTAAGCGCGCACCATTCCTGTACTTGTTTTGAGGACATTTCCGAATTAGTAATGATTCCCCTGCCTTGAAAACGGCCGCTTTGGGCGGCGCGGGCGCGCTCAATGCGCTCGCGAATAATTTTGGAGCTCTCACCGGCCGCCTCATCGGTTAATTTTTCAAACTTCATCCGCGGCACTTCCAAATGCAAATCAATCCGGTCCAAAATCGGGCCCGAAATTTTCTTTTGATAATAAACTATCTGCGCCGGCGCGCAAACGCATTGCTTTTCCGGATCGGTTTTATAGCCGCAGGGGCAGGGATTCATGGCCGCAACCAAAATAAAACGCGCGGGAAATTGCAGAGAACCGGCGGCGCGGGAAATGGTAACGATGCCGTCTTCCAGCGGCTGGCGCAAATTTTCCAGCATCGCGCGCGGAAATTCGGCGAACTCGTCCAAAAACAAAACGCCGCGGTGCGCGAGCGATATTTCTCCCGGCCGCGGCCAAGTGCCGCCGCCAACGAGCGCCGCGCCGCTCGCGGTGTGATGCGGCGCGCGAAACGGGCGCAGTTTTATTAAAGCGGCTCCTTCGTTCAGCATGCCCGCGACGCTGTAAATTTTGGTTATTTCCAGCGCTTCGTCCAAAGTTAATTTTGGCAGAATGGACGGCATCGTGCGGGCAAGCAAAGTTTTGCCCGATCCGGGCGGGCCGGACATTAACACGTTATGCGCGCCCGCGGCCGCGATTTCCAAAGCGCGTTTGGCCTGTTCCTGCCCGCGGACGTGCGCCATGTCGTTGCCCGTTTCCGTATCGTCAAAAATAATTTCCGAGTGTTCCAGCGGAATTATCTTTTTTTTGCCCTCCAAATGATTTATCAATTCACGCAAAGATTTTACCGGAATTATTTCCAATTCCTTTACCAGTTTCGCTTCGTTCGCGTTTGCCTGCGGCACGTATAAAGTTTGCATTCCCAGCCGCCGCGCGGCAATCGCTATCGGCAAAGCGCCGCTTACCGAACGGACTTGGCCGTTAAGCGCGAGTTCGCCGATAAAAATTTCCCGGCCGCCGGGCGCAAAATTAAGCCGGCCGGTGGTGAGCAGAATGCTAACCGCTATCGGCAAATCGTAAGACGGCCCGCTTTTGCGCAAATCGGCCGGCGCCAGATTAACCGCGATTTTTTTATGCGGAAAATCCCGGCCGCTGTTCAAAACCGCGCTGCGCACCCGCTCGCGCGATTCTTGCACCGCCGCGTCCGGCAAACCGACGATCACGAACGAGCCGATTGAACCAGGCACTATTTCCGCCTCCACTTCCACTAAAGCCCCGTCCAAACCGACTACGGCCGCGGATAAAATTTTTGAAGCCATAAAGTTAGTCAAAAGTCTATAAAGTCCTTAAAGTCAAAAGTCATTAACGCAAAGTTTTTATAAAACCAGATAGCATTTTAGAAATTTCTACTGTTAAATTATACAAGTTATTCAAGTCATTTCTACTGACATAGCCTAACTCAAAAGCGACATAAAGCATTGACCTGACTTCCGCGCACGAACCTTTGGCAATAAATAAAAAATTACTTAATTCTTTATCCCCCCTTCTTTCAAATCCTTCGGCAATATTATTCATAATTGATAATGCCGCTCGCTGCATTTGATCTTTAAAGCCAAAATCTCTACTGTTCAAAAACAATCCGTAAACATAAATCGTCAGCTGTTTTGCTTTCTGCCACGCTAAGATATCTTCAAATTTTTCTATTGTCATATATAATATTAATTCCTTCGACTTTATGGACTTTTGACTTTACGGACTTTATAGACTATCTCAAGGTATATCCTCCGTCCACGATAATAGTCTGGCCGGTAATGTAATCGGCTTGGTCGGACGCTAAAAAAACGACCGCGCTCGCGATATCCTGCGGCAAGCCCATCCTGCCCCAAGGAATCGCGGCGATGGTTTGCCGTTTTGTTTTTTCGTCAGTTGCCGCTCCCGGCGTATCAATTGCTCCGGGCGCGACCGCGTTGATATTAATTTTTTTTGGCGCGAGTTCCAGCGCCATCGTCCGGATCATGGCGTTAATGCCGCCTTTGGAAGCGCAGTAGTGAACAAGGCCTTCAAAGCCGACGAATGCGGCAATAGAGGAAATATTGATTATTTTTCCGCCAGCCGGCATTATTTTCGCCGCCGCCTGCGAACATAAAAAAACGCTCTTCAAATTTATGTTTAAAACTTTATCCCACTCCGCTTCGCTCATTTCCAAAAACGGCTTAAACGGATAAATGCCGGCGTTGTTTACTAAAATATCCAACCCGCCGAATTTTTCTTTTGTTTGCCGAATTAAATTATTCGCCTGTTCGGCATTGGAAACATCGCAGGCGATAAACGCCGCATTTTTCGCCGGTAAATTTTCCGGCTCGGCCAAATCGGAATAAACGACTTTGGCTCCTTGCTTTATAAATTCATCGGCAATGCCCCGGCCGATGCCGCGCGCGGCGCCGGTAACGATGGCTACTTTGTTGTTTAGAGTCATAATTTTAATATTTAATTATAAATTAGTGCCGACGGTGGGATTTGAACCCACATGGATTGCTCCGCTAGGTCCTAAACCTAGTGCGTCTGCCAGTTTCGCCACGTCGGCTGTGCAAACTATTGACATTAATCTATTATAATATATACTACTTCAGCACCAAAATACAAGGAGGTATTGGCATGATCCGCAATGAGGCAATAAAAATTTTAAACCGAAATTTAGAGGATTGGGGCGCCGAGCGCGATTCATACCCGGCGACGGCAGAAGAAATGGAAATTCTCATTCAAGGAGGGGCGACAATCGTTCATTTAAATAAAAACAACGGGGACGGAACATTCTCCAGTAAAGTTCTTTTTGGCGAAAAATATTTTATATCTTCCGCCGCAGAATACAAATTATAATCACAATTAATTGTAATTATTCAAACCAAGGCCATAGGCTTTGGTTTTTTTATCCTTTTTTTTCTTCCAGCCCGGCCATGAATGTCCGCATGGGACTGCCGGTAATCAACTCAAAAGCAAAGTCAGCCAAACGATCGGCATCATAATTATTAAGATGCGACCGCTCTTGGCCCATTATCATCAAGCCAAGCTCATTATGAAACTGGCGGCGATTTTTTTCCGAGCTGGCATCGTCGGCAATTACGTAAGGAATATATTTTTTACAGGCATTAATTAACCTCTCTTCCGCAATGCTGCCCGGCTTTGGCGGTTGAGTATTAAAACCGCGCTTTTTATAAAGCGCGGCGACAGCGCCAGATTTTACCTTTACATCTTTAAAGCTGGGATATTGTTTGGGTTTGCTTAAGAAAGTTTGTTCAATTATCATATTATTTACTTAAAAAATAATTAACTCTAACTCTTTCACCATACCGAAATTTCCCCAAAAAATCAAATTATGTTATTATGCTTTTATACTTAATAATTTATAAATTCAAGGAGGACTTATGCCAACGGCCAAAAAAACAACCGCTAGCGGTAAAAAAACGCAAACTAAATTTGAAGCGGGCGACGTTGAAGACAACAAAATCATCGCGTCGCTTTCTTACATCTTTATCCTCTGCCTCGCGCCGCTGATGTTAAAAAGAAAAAGCGAATTCGCGCAATTCCACGCGCGGCAGGGTTTAACCATTGCGGTTGCCTGGTTTGTTTTTTGGGTTATCGGCATTATTCCCGTTTTGGGCTGGCTGATTTCTTTTTTGGGCAATTTGGCGCTGCTCGTCATCAGCATCATGGGCGTGATTAAAACTTTGGACGGCCAGACATGGAAAATACCCTACATCTATGAATGGAGCAAAAAGTGGAACCTTTAAATTTTAGATTTAAGATTGCAGATTTTAGATTTTAATTCCCGCCTTAGCGGGATTAATTCTAAAATCATAAATCTAAAATCATAAATTATTTATTATGCAAAAACCTTTTGTCATCTTTTTTAAAGACTTAAATATCAAAGACGTTCCCGTCGTCGGCGGCAAAAACGCGTCGCTGGGAGAAATGTACGGAAAACTTTCCGGCCAAGGCATTAGGGTGCCAAACGGCTTTGCCACTACCGCGGACGCTTATTTTTATTTTTTGGAGCAAGCCGGCATCAAAGAAGAAATAAAAAAAATCTTAAACGGCCTTAATACCCACAATATGCTTGATTTGGCCAAACGCGGACAAGCCGTGCGGAATACGATTTTACGCGCCGAACTGCCGGCAGGATTAAAAAAAGAAATCATTTCCGCTTACCAAAAGTTATGTAAAGAATACAAAAACAAGGAACTGGACGTGGCGGTGCGCTCGTCCGCGACCGCCGAAGATTTGCCGGATGCGTCTTTTGCCGGACAGCAGGAAACTTTTTTAAATATCCGCGGCGAAGTTGATCTGCTAATCGCGGTCAAAAAATGCGTCGCTTCCCTTTTTACCAACCGCGCCATCTCGTACCGCGTGGACAAAAATTTTGACCATTTTAAAATCGCGCTTTCGGTCGGGGTGCAAAAAATGATCCGCTCCGATTTGGGCTCGTCCGGCGTGATGTTCACGATCGACACCGAATCCGGTTTTAAAGACGCCGTCTTGATAAATTCCATTTACGGTTTGGGCGAAAATATCGTGCAGGGAAAAGTAAGCCCGGACGAATTTTATTATTTTAAGCCGACCGGCGCGCTGATTTCCAAAACCATCGGCAGAAAAGACGTTAAAATGATTTATAACCGCGACCGCAAACATCCGACCAAAGACATCAAAGTCTCACCCGCCGACCAAAACCGCCAATCAATTACGGATATTGAGGCGAAACAGCTGGCCGTTTGGGGCATGGCGATTGAAAAGCATTACGGCAAACCGATGGATATTGAATGGGCGAAAGACGGGCAAGACGGTAAACTTTACGTCATTCAGGCGCGGCCGGAAACGGTGCAGAGCCAGCGCGATTATAACGTCATTGAAGAATATGTTTTGCCTAAAAAAGGAAAATTGCTCGCGCGCGGCAAATCAGTCGGCAATCGCATCGGCGCCGGCGTTGCCAACGTAATTTTGGACGTAAAAGACATTTCCCAGTTCAAGCCGGGCGAAGTGTTGGTAACCGACATGACCGATCCGGACTGGGAGCCGATCATGAAAATCGCCTCCGCCATCGTTACCGATCGCGGCGGCCGCACTTGCCACGCGGCGATCGTTTCGCGCGAACTCGGCATTCCCTGCGTGGTGGGAACGAATGCCGTTACCAAAGCCGTTAAAGACGGCGAACCGATAACAGTCAGCTGTGCCGAGGGCGAAGACGGATTCGTCTACGAAGGCGCGCTGAAATTCAGCGTCAAAAAAACAAACATAAAAGATTTAGGGCGGCCGAAAACAAAAATCATGATGAACATCGGCGCGCCGGACATCGCTTTTGCCTCTTCTTTTATTCCCAACGACGGCGTGGGGCTCGCGCGCGAGGAATTTATCGTCGCGAACCGTATTAAAATCCATCCGGCCGTATTGTTAAATTACGAAAAATTAAAAAATACCGATAAGCTCACCGCTAAAGAAAAAAAACAAATTGAAGAAATCACGGCCGGCTACGCGGACAAAAAACAATTTTACATTGACAAACTGTCGCAGGGCATCGCGATGATCGCCGCGGCTTTTTACCCCAAAGACGCCATCGTGCGCCTGTCAGACTTTAAAACCGACGAGTACCGGACGCTTTTGGGCGGCAATATTTATGAGCCCAAAGAAGACAACCCGCTAGTCGGCTGGCGGGGCGCGTCGCGCTATTACCATCCGGAATTTATTGAAGTGTTTAAAATGGAATGTGAAGCTTTGCGGCTGGTGCGCGACGTAATGAAATTGACTAATGTTAAAATTATGATACCCTTTGTACGGAACTTGGACGAACTGCAAAAAGTAACCGCCATCATGGCTAAGCGCGGCTTAAAACGCGGCCAAAACGGATTGGATTTGTACATGATGACGGAAGTGCCGTCCAATGTGATTTTGGCCGAAGAATTCGCGCGTTACGTTGACGGCTTTTCCATCGGCTCCAACGATTTGGCGATGCTCACGCTCGGCTGCGACCGAAACTCCGAACGGATCGCCGCCCTGTACGATGAGCGCAACGAAGCAGTCAAGCGGCTGATAGCGCAGGTTATCAAAAGCGCCAGTCAAACTAAAACTAAAATCGGCATCTGCGGCCAAGGCCCGTCCGATTATCCCGACTTTGCCGAATTTTTAGTGGAACAAGAAATTGACAGCGTTTCGCTCAATCCGGATACGGTGATCAAGACGACGATTGACATTTTGAAGACGGAAAAACGGCTCGGAAAATAAAAAATTTTTAATTATTCTAATTTCTAATCAATAACTAATGTCTAATGTCCAAAACAATTTAGTCATATTTTTCATTAGACATTGGGGTTTAATTAGAAATTAAAAATTAGGAATTAAAAATTTACAAAATATGTCTGAATTAAAAAAACAAAATAAAAAAGCAAAGGCTGTCCAAAGAGTGATGCCTGAAAATATCTTTAGAGATATTGACCCTCGCGACCCGATAGTGGTTTTGGACGACATCATCAGCCACTTGCAGGAAATGCAAGACGCGCTGATTGAGGAGCGGGAATTGAAATTCAAACGGCAAAACGGCCGGCAACATAAATCCAAGATTGTTGCCGCGAGCTCCCATCCGCTGGTAGCGGGAGCGCGCCGTTACGCGGAACTAACGCAAGTCTTTTTGGACGAATTTTGGTTTGAACAGCAAAAACATTTGATACAATACGGCCTTGACATACCGATAGACGATATCGCGAGCGAAATTGAACGGCTCACTTGGTTTTATCCGGTAATTTTGAGCAAGTCGTGGCGTTACGTAACTGAACAAAAATCTCCCCCCCAGATTCCCCGCCGCGCCAATATCATTAACCTTCCTTCATCGCGCGAAGTCTTGATCGACTGCGTCGGCAAATCGGAAAAAGCGTTGCTCTCTTTCAGCAAAAAGCGCACGGAGCAGCGCGAACGAACGGCGGAAATGCTAAAACTGCTTGAACAAATTAAAGAGAGAGTTTAGCAACTGCTGAATAACGATAGTTTAAAATAAAAGCCGCTGGTTCTGCCGCGGCTTTTTGATTAATATCGTCTGCGCTCTAACTACCACCGGCCAACTCTAACTAATAATTTTTGAGTTGCGGCGTTATTTTTTTTCATGGCGAATCTTGCCTCTGCCCCAAACGACGAAGATGCCGCGCTGACTCAACTCTTCCAGATCAACGCAAATAACTCCGGCCGGCGGCGCTCCGCTCTTTTTGTTTTTTATGTGCGGTTTGTCGCCATCCAGTTGTCCTCGCCAAACTTCAACCTTATTATCAATGCAAAGCGATAAACCGCAGATAATTCCCTTCCGCCTTAGGTCTTGAATAACGGAACGAGAGTCTTTTAACGATATTTTGTTAGTTACCGGCACAACCAGGCATTTCACTAACCTCTCAAATAAAACATCTTGCGTTTGCGCCATTTTTTTATCTCCTTTAAAAAAATTTTAAACGACTTTAAAGAGCTTAAATTTTCCATAAACTTACAGCTAGTTTAACGTTTTGTCAATACATGCCTTTGCCAAAAACCAAAAAATAAATTATACTAATTCGTAATTCTTAATTCGTAATTGACAATTGACTTATGTCCTTAAGTGTCGGCATCGTCGGCCTGCCCAATGTGGGCAAATCAACCACTTTCAACGCGCTCTTAAAGCGCAAACAGGCCGCGGCTTCAAACTTCCCTTTCTGCACCATCGACCCCAATGTCGGCGTGGTTAGCGTGCCGGACGAGCGGCTGGAACAACTGGCGCGCGTATCAAAATCAAAAAAAATCGTGCCGACCGCGATTGAATTTTTAGATATTGCCGGCCTTGTTGCCGGCGCGCACAAAGGCGAGGGCCTGGGCAATAAATTTTTATCCCACATCCGCGAGGTGGACGCGATTATTGAAGTCGTGCGCGCTTTCCAAAACTCCGACATTATTCATGTCGCGGGCAAAGTTTCGCCGGCTGATGATATCGCGACCATTAATTTGGAATTAATCATGGCTGACTTACAGGCGGCGGAAAACCGCTTGAACAAACTTGTAAAAGACGCCAAGTCGGGCGACAAAAAAATTATTTTGGAAAAACAAATTTTAGAAAAAATAAAAGCCGAATTAGAGCAAGAGCGGTCTGTGCGTGATATGCAATTTACCGATGAAGAAAAACAAGCTATAAAACCATATAATTTTTTAACCGCTAAGCCGCTTTTATATTTAATCAACGTTGATGAAAAAAACCAAGGAATCCAATCCCCTATAGGGGATTGGATTCCCAAACAAACGCCGCATATTATAATAAACGCTCAAATAGAGTCCGAGATCGCTGAATTACCGGAAAGCGAACAAGCTGAATATAAAAAAGAATTGGGCATTACCGAGACCGGTTTGGATAAATTAATTACCGCGTCGTATAAATTATTAAATTTAATCACTTTTCTCACTTCCGGCGAGCCGGAAACCCGCGCTTGGACCGTTCGGCAAGGCGCGCTCGCGCCGGAAGCCGCGGGCGTTATCCATACTGATTTTATCAAGGGCTTTATCCGCGCTGAAGTAATACCTTGGCAAGATTTTATCGCGTGCGGCGGCTGGAGCAAAGCCAAAGAAAAAGGCCTTGTCCGAACCGAGGGCAAGACCTATGAAGTAAAAGACGGGGATACTTGTTACTTTTTGATAAACAAATAACTACTTCTATAAAACTATTCGTCAGCTTCCGCGTAGTTTGAAAAAGAACGCAAATTTTTCGTCTTGGCGATTTTAAAATTTTCTTGCCGGCGCAATTGTCCAAGTTGCCGCCGCACTTCCTTATGCGCTGAATTGGCAACGCCGTTTGTTATCAGCCACCAGCGCTTAAACGCCTTTAGCGCCCGGTTAGGCGTCCGGGGATATTTTTCAACCCAAAATTCAGTACGCAAGTCAACAAACAGCGTTCCTTTTTTTCCTTTAAAAAAAGAAAGGAGCGCGATTGGGCTTTCGGTATTACTGTCAAAAATACGATACACTTCCATTCCGTCCAGATGGCTTTTTTCCACGCTTATCTCCGTCTCTTTAATTTTCATTTGAGCGGCTCCTTCTCTTTTTACTAAAGATGTAAAACAAAGTTAATTCAATTAAGCCTTAAAAACTCTTCGCGGTCAAGGCCGGCCGCGCTCGCATTGCTTTTTCCCTCGTTTTATTATAAGGTTTAGACAAAGAAATGGGGCAAAATAGCTCATTAACAACTTAATTTCCGAAATGAATTTGGAATAGATGGAGTAAAAAAACAACAGAAAGAGATGAGAAAGGAGATATTTATCATGCACGAAAGGTACGAAGACCAAAAAATCCGTGAAATTTGGTCCAATAAATTTAAGTTGGACCTCTGGCAATTAACTGAACTCGCGGTATTGCAGGCGAAGGAAAATTTAGGGAAAATACCATTGGAAACGACCGCCAAAATATCCGAAATTTTCCAAGAACATCCAATTGATATTGATTGGTGGAAAAAAAGAGACGGGGAAATCAATCACGACCTCAACGCTTTTTTGGAAGAGCGGATGCGTTGGTTGCCGCCGAAGTGGCAAAAGGACTTCCATGAAAAAATGACGTCCTACGATACGGAGGAGCCGGCGTTTGCGAGTATGCTGCGAGCTTCAGTTGAGTATGTACTGGAAAAATCCGCTATCTTCAAAGAAACTCTAAAAAGTATGGCAAAAAAGTACCGCTTTGTTGTTATGTTTGCTGAAACGCATGGGCAGGACGCCCAAGTTCAATCGTTTGGCAAGCGTTGTCTCTGCTGGCTTCAAGACTTAAACGCAAGTGAAGCCGCCTTAACGGAAACAATAAAAAATCTTCGGTATTCCAAATTGTCCGGCGCCGTTGAAAATTACCGAATTTCACGGTTGTTTCGCTTCCAATGAAGCTAAAGAGTTGCTGAAAGAGTTGGGGCTGTCTGCCGGCATTACAGCGGAAGAGGCCTACCGAATTGTCCAGCTCGCCGCTTTTAACGCTTTTGATCCGGGTGATAAAATACGAAAATTAAGGGAGGAGTTGTCGGATTCATGGAACAAAGCAAATGAATTACTTATTGCTTTTCCCAAAATTCCGCGACCGGAACCTGTTTCTATCCAATATCTTATCGCTCAAGGGAGTCTGTGCGTTTCTTCCGAGCTTGGCGCTACGGAGACGGATGTGCAACGCTGGAATCAAGCGCTTAGAGATATTTTTACTTCTAGTGCGAACCTCCAGCGTTGGAATGAGATATTCTCGTTGCCCTACTTGCTGCAAAATGAAAAAATTTTGTTTCAAGAAATCTTAGGCCTAGCAGCCTAAAAATCTTCAAAAGGACGAAAGGAAACGCTTATGGAACCAATTTTAATTGGCATTATCGTCGGTTCTGACTCTGATTTAAAAAGCCAGTGCCTGTCCGGTCTGCAAATCCTGCGGGATGACGAAAAGGCGGCGGTCGTGGCGGTAATAACTGCCAGCATTCACCGTAATACCGAGGAGGTATTGGAATTTCTCCGAAACTATGCGTTGCAAGCGGGAGTTTTTATTATCGGCGCCGGTTGGGCAAACCACTTAACCGGTTTTTGCGAGGCTTATTTGCGTAATGTTTTGCGTAGTACTGCTCCGATTATCGGAGTTGCTTTTACTGACGAGTCAAGCCAAACGGATGAAGAAAGAGTCCGGCACGGGCAGGCGTCAAGATTAAGCATTACTGAAGTGCCCGGCACGCAGGTGATTTGGCGGGATGATTTAGGGCAATTTGTCGGTTCTTACGGATTTAAACGCGCCTGCAAACTTGCGGCTAAAGGACAATTTCCGGCAATCGTTTTGCAAGAACCGAAGCTGACTCACAACAGAACGCTTGTAGAAGCGTTGGAATTTATTAAAAAAGAAAGAGAGGTATAAAAACATGGCACTTCTGCCTGAATGGCGATCAAAACTCATTATCCCCTCGCTCGCTAATAATTTGCGGTATCAAGGGAAAGTACGGGATGTATATAATATTCCAAGACATCCCGACTGGTTACTGCAAGTTGCGACCAACAGCGTCAGCATCTTTGATATTATCTTGGGGCAACAGATGGACCAAAAGGGAGCAGTTCTTACGGCGATCACTCATTTTTGGTTTCAAAAGCTGTGTACAAACATCCCTCACCATCTTGTTGCGTCAAGTTTAAACTCCAACTTGAATGCCGTTCATGATATTATAAAGCAATATCCTGATATCCCGTTGGAACGCGCGTTGGTGGTGGCGAAAAAAACTCCCAGCCGGTATGAACTCATTTTCCGCAGGCATTTGGGCGGATCGGCATTTAAGGAGTATCAAGCAACCTGCTCTGTTGCCGGCCAGCCTCTGCTTCCCGGACTGCCGCAGTGGGCTGAACTGCCGAAAGCACTTTTTACGCCATCCACCAAGGCGCACGAAGGGCATGATACTAATATTTCCGTTCCAGCTTTCTTTACGAAAACCGGCGATACCGGCAGGCGGACGGTGGCTCTGCTTCAATACTTATATGAACAGGCTTATGATTACGCGAGAGAGCGCGGCATCCTTTTGCTGGATACAAAATTTGAGGTGAGTTGGGAAGACGGGAAGATTGTTATTATTGACGAAATTTTCACGCCTGATTCATCCCGTTACATGTTTAAAACCGACTGGCTTAATATGCTGGTTAATGGCACAAATGCTGTCTTTAAAGACAAACAGGTAATACGGGACTGGGGTTTACAAACTAAAACTCCGTTTGTGGATAATCTTCAACAGATTGATGCCACGAACAAAGAGCATGTTTGGTTCGTACAGCATAAAATCGTTGTTCCTGATAATATTCTGCGGCAGGCGCAAAAAGTTTATCTGGACATTTTTGAACGGCTTCCCGGCAAACAACTCGGCGACTACCAATATGACAAGATGGGGATTAAAGATGCCCCGCGATCCTGCGTCAATTAATGATCATTTTATAAAATTAACTGAAAGGGTGCGTTATTAAAGGCACCCTTTTTTTATTCCTTTAAACTCTTTTTTTTGACCCGCCTTCGTCCCAAACAACTCGGGACTGCGGCGAGGCAAGCAAACCTTTTTTTTGACAAACATTTCTTCTGGGCATATCATTAAAATACAAAAAAATTGCTATCAAATTTTTTGATTTCGTAGCGTAACAATTCAACAATATAACAATTTAACAATTTTCTTTATGCAATTTACCTCTCTACAACAAGACCAACAAATTTACGACCTCCTGCGAAAAGAAATCAGCCGCCAGCGCGAGGGCATAGAATTAATCCCGTCGGAAAATTATACTTCCGGCGCGGTGATGGAGGTGATGGGCTCAATTTTGACCAATAAATACTCGGAAGGGTATCCGGGTAAACGCTACTATGGCGGACAAGAAAATATTGACGCGCTGGAAAATATCGCAATTGAACGCGCCAAACAACTTTTTAACGCCGAACATGTTAATGTCCAACCTTATTCCGGTTCCCCGGCCAACGCGGCCGTCTATTTTGCGTTATTAAATTACGGCGATACGATTATGGGCTTAAAATTGGACCACGGCGGACACATAACGCACGGTTTGCCGATTAGTTTTTCCGGTAAAAGTTATAAAGTAATTCCTTACACTTGCAAACCCGACGGCTGGCTGGATATGGACGAAGTGGAGCAATTGGCGCAGGAACATAAACCAAAGTTGATTGTTGCCGGTTTTACCGCCTATCCGCGCGCGATTGATTGGAAACGATTCCGTGAAATCGCGGATAGCATTGGCGCCATCGCCTTTGCTGATATTTCGCACACCGCCGGTTTAATCGCTGGAAAACAATTGGAAAACCCGACGCCTTATTTTGATGTTGTGATGACGACGACGCATAAAACTATGCGCGGACCGCGCGGCGCGATTATTATGTGCAAAGAAAAATACGCCAAAGCTATTGACCGCGCCGTATTCCCCGGACTGCAAGGCGGACCGCACGAACATGTTATCGCGGGCAAAGCAGTTTGTTTTGCTGAAGCATTATTGCCGGATTTTCAAGACTACGCGAAACAAATTATTCTAAACGCCAAAGCGCTCGCGGACGCGCTTAAACAAAACGGCTTTAAACTCGTAACTGACGGGACCGACACGCATTTGATTCTAATTGATTTAACGAATAAAAATATTACAGGCAAAGAGGCGCAAACGGCGCTGGATGTAGTCGGCATTACCGCGAACAAAAATACCATTCCGCATGAGCCGCGCAGTCCGATGGACCCGTCCGGCTTGCGACTAGGTACGCCGGCCGCGACCACTCGCGGCATGAAAGAACCGGACATGCAAAAAATCGCAGGGTGGATTAACGAAGCTGTCGTGAATAAAGACGACGCGGCAAAATTACAAAATATAAAAGAAGAGGTGAAAAATTTCTGTCTGCAATTTCCGTTGCCGGGAGTTCACGAATAATCACCCCGAAGGACAGCAGACTGCCTATGGGGCAGACAAATTAATTGACGAATTATCACTAATAAAAAAGGGGCTTGACCAAAAGTCAAACCCTTTTTAAGAACAAATTATTATAAACTTAAAATTTCAGCCAACGACTAACTTTATAAGCTCCTGCAGTTCTTTCGGAAAAGGAACTTTATCTTCTAACGGATACAAAAAATCTATTAATCTTTCAAATCTCGCTGCGTCACTTTCCGTTATATCGCAGTCTTCGCTATTGAAATAAATGTCTTCCTCACGACAGTCACTTATATATTTAGCAACCAATTATTGCCTATATGCCTGTCTTCTTCCTAAAAAATCGATGCCGTGTGGGGATTCCAAAAAATTTATACATTGTTCAAGAAACTCTTTCAACACCTCTTTTAAAGCAACCGACTTATCCGCCAACTCCAAGCGATGTTTATGTTCCATTTCCTCCAAGCGCATCCTACTTTTAGCAGAATGTCGGCGGAAAAACAACCCTGCCAACAAACCAGCGATAAAAAATATCGCGCCCTGCCAAAAGTTAACACCCTGAACTAAATTACTAATAATTTCGGTAACGCTCATCGCTTTTACTCCTTTTTTGTATTGAATAAGAACAATCTTTGCTTAAAAACTATCATAAATTTTAAATCCTGTCAACTTTTCTTGCCTAACTCCTTAATAACCCTTACAATACAAATATCACATTACATATTATTCGTTATGTGTTACGCGTTACGCGAAAATTATGTGCGAAATCATCGACGGCCGCGCTTTGGCCGACAAAATCAAAGACAAAATCGTGCAAGAAATAGTAAAACTGCTGGTTTTACCAAATGATGGAAACAGACACCCCAACCTGGCGATTATTTTGGTTGGCGAACGGCCGGATTCCAAACTCTATGTCGCGCGCAAAGAAAAAGAAGCGACCAAATGCGGCATTGACACGCATGTTTATAAATTTGCCGAGGATGCGAGCGAACAAGAACTGCTTGATTGCATCGGCTTTTTAAACCGCGACGATTTGATTGACGGCATTTTGTTGCAGTTGCCTTTGCCGCCGCAATTTAATACTGACAAAATTGTCGCGGCCATCAGCCCGGACAAAGAAGTGGACGGCTTTCATCCGGATAATTTAAAAAAAATATACGCGGGCGAACCGTATCAAATGCCGGTGCTGGCCGCGGTGATTTTGGAAATTTTAACCAGCATTAATTGCAATTTACAAAATAAAACTGTCGCGCTCCTCGCGCATAGCGATATTTTTATGAACGGCATCGGAGAAATTTTAAAACAATGCGGCGCGGTTATTTTACCCTGTCATTACGACGAAAATAGCAAAAACAACTTGCAAATTTGTACCAAACAAGCTGACATCGTTATTACGGCCGTCGGCAAAAAACATTATCTAACCGCTGATTATTTAAAACCGGACGCGGTGGTAATTGATATTGGCATTATCCGCGAAGGCGACGAAACTTTTGGCGATGTCGATTTTGCGAGCGCGAGTAAAGTCGCCTCTTTCATTACGCCCGTTCCCGGCGGCGTCGGCCCGATGACAATTGCCTGCGCGCTAAGGAATGTGTTGGAATTATATAAAAAAAATAAAAAATTTTGACAAAAACAATTTTTTGCTTTATATTATAAGAGTAACCTGTACAAAAATATGCAAAATTTACGCTATCACTTAATATTCAGACCGGAACCGGAAGGTGGTTTTACGGTCATAGTTCCCAGTCTTCCTGGGTGTATTAGTTATGGCAAAAATTTAACCGAAGCAAAAAAAATGGCGCGCGACGCCATTAAAGGATATATCACCAGTTTAAAAAAACACCATGAACCGGTGCCAACCGACGACGAGGTTTTCATTTCTTCAATCAATATAGAACAACCGGCAGCCAAGTTAAAATTGCAGTATGCCTAAACTAAAAAATTTAACTCCAAAAAAACTTATCAAAATCATTGAACAGAAGGGCTTTCAGTTGGATCACGCAACCGGAAGCCATTTTATTTTTTATCATCCCCTTTTATATAAAAGAGTGACCGTTCCCGTTCATACTAAAGATTTACCCAAGGGAACATTACTGTCAATTTTAAAACAAGCGGGAATTGGTAAAGACGAATTATAAAACTTTTTACATGCTTGACTCTCAACTCCAACAATTAAAAGACCTGCTAAAAATTCACTGGAACTACAGTAAATTTCGTTATGGCCAGGAACAGGCGATTAGTAATATTTTAAATAAAAAAAATACGGTCGTGGTGATGCCGACCGGCGGCGGCAAGTCTTTAATTTACCAGTTGCCCTCTTTAATTTTGGACGGCGTAACGATTGTCATTTCCCCATTGATTGCTTTGATGAAAGACCAGGTTGATGGTCTGGAACGAATCGGCGTGCCGGCAACTTTTATCAATAGCTCGCTTTCTCCCATAGAAACTTCCAACCGCATCAATGCTATTAAAAATAATCACTATAAATTAGTTTATATCGCTCCCGAACGCTTCTATTCGCACGAATTTATTGAGTTGATTCAAAATTTAACCGTTTCGCTTTTTGCCATTGACGAGGCCCACTGCATTTCCGAATGGGGCCACGATTTTCGGCCCAGCTATATGCGCCTGAAAGAAATTATTAAACTGGTCGGCAGCCCGACGGTTTTAGCCGTTACCGCCACCGCGACGCCGGAGGTGCGGGAAGATATTGTTAAACAACTGGATTTGCAAAATCCGGAAGTTATCATCACTGGCTTTGACCGGCCGAATTTAAAATTCGGGGTTATTCGCGCGACTGACGCGCAAAAATACAGCCACCTGTTGAATATTGTCCAGCAAATCAACGGCGCGGGCATAATTTACGCCGGCACGCGGCAAAAGGTGGAAAATATTTTGGAATATCTGTTAACCAACGGCGTAACCGCTATCGGCTACCACGCGGGCATGGAAGCCGAAGACCGAAAATATATCCAAAACGAATTTATGGCCAACCGCGCGCGCGTTATTATCGCAACTAACGCTTTCGGCTTGGGAATAGACAAACCTGACATCCGTTTTGTCATTCATTTTGACATGCCCGGCACCATTGAAGCGTATTATCAGGAAAGCGGACGGGCCGGCCGCGACGGCCAAAAAAGTTACTGTATTTTATTTTACTCGCCGGCGGACAGGTATTTGCGCGAATTTTTTATTTCCGGCGACAATCCGCCGCCGCGCGTGATTAAGCAGGTATACCAAACATTGTTAAATTACGGCGATGACACCGTACTTGCGACTTACGCTGAATTAATGGAAGGCGTATCCGAACAGGTGCCGGATATGGCGATTGGCACCGCTTTGAAAATTTTGGAACGCGAGGGGTATCTTGAACGCAGTCGGGAAAAAAACGGCTTGGCGCATTTGCGGCTGTTGCATGATATTGAGCGGGTGCGGCAATTTTTAGGCGCCAAAGCAAAGGTGCAGGCTAAAACCTGGGAAACTTTTATCAAACATTATGGGAATGACTTGCTTGCCGGCGTTGAGTTTTCGCCGGATGATCTGGCGCAACTGGGAGGAATCAAGCGCGAGGCCGTAACGCGCTTGGTAAAAAAAATAACGGACGAAAATCTGGCCGAATATCGGCCGCCTTTCCGCGGCACGGAAATAAAAATTTTGCGGCGCGTCCGGCCGGAAGAATTAACCATTGATTTTGCCGCGCTAAAAGAAAAGCATCGGCGCGAATTGCATAAATTAGACCTGATGGAAAGCTATGTTTATTATGATGCTTGCCGGCGCAAATATATTTTGGATTACTTTCAAGACCGCGACGCCCACGAATGCCAAATGTGCGATAATTGTACTTCAGAAAATTCAGAATTCAGAAATAAGAATTCAGAAATAACGGCAGATGACATAAAAATAGAGACAAAATTAACCCAGCTCCAAACCTATGAACTATATCAACAAGGGCTGGATGTTGACGGCATAGCGCAACGGCGCAATTTAAAGCCCGGCACGATAATACAGCATTTTTGTTTTCTAATTGAGCATGACAAAAATATTAATATTGATAAATTCGTGGAGCCGAAAAAACAACAGCTGATAAAAAAAACGGCGGCTGAAACCGGCACCGATACGCTGACGCCGATTAAAGAAAAACTCGGCGACATCGCCAGCTGGGACGATATCCGTTTAACTCTGGCGCGAAAAAAGGTTGACAAAAATAATTACATTTGCTAAATTAACACAAAATCTTTTGCGGGGAGCATAAAAAATGGCTAAAGAATATATCAATGGCTGGGTAGTAAAAGTTGAAACACAATATCTGAAGCAAAAAGGAGGATTAACAAAACTTCTGCGGGAGGCAAAGTTCTTTGAAAAATTAAAAGACGCGCAAAAATGTGAGCAGCAAAACCAAGGGATGGAATGCGCTATATTGCCGGCGGCTAAAAATACGACGACTGGCAATATGCGATTGAAGAAGGGAGAGAAAGAGTGATTATAAAATACATTATTCCCATTATTTCCATCGCCGGTTTATTTATATTTATAAACTGGCTGCGAAAGAGCAGAAAAAAATTGCGATTAAGGCGAAAAATACTTAAAATAATTTTTAATTTCGGCGATTCCATGGACAAAGAAAAAATCGCCCAATCCTTAGCCACGCAAAAAATAATCGCGCCGAAGGATTTAATGCTGTTTCTTTGGACTATGTCCACAGATGGATTATTGGAAAAAATTCAAAAAAGAAAAGAGTGGATGTTTTCCCTCACGGAAGCGGGGAAAAAATTACTACCTAAGCAAAAAAAAGAGATTATCCTGGAAGCGGAAATGTTGTCCAAAGGAGGTGAAAAACGATGAAGCTAAAACAAAGTTCCTTTTTATTACGCGCCATATAATATGTGCTAAAAAATTTAGTAAACTTTTATCAGCCGGCACAATCAACAATGAACGGACTGGTTGACGCTGAAATGGTCAACATCAGTGTGATTAAACTGGTTTTTATCGTACTCTTAATGCCGCTGTTGTTTTTGGTTAATCAACAAGACCGGCTGTCTAGTCTAATAATATTTATGTTTCCTTATAATATCAGGGAAGCACTGCGGGTGCACATTGAAAAAAAATATGAAAATGGAGGTTAAAAATGGGACAGGAATACGTAATAATTATCTCTTCGTCGGAGGGACTCAATCCTCAAACTTCGCAATACGAAGTAAAGGGATTCGTGGGATTCGATGAAAATAAAAAATTAACGAAGGTTGATTCTTTGGAAAAAGCCGCTCGCTTCCATGGACTTAAGCTTGAAAGACATCTAAGGAATCAAATCCATAGCATTTCCCCTGGAAATAAATTTATTATCGCCCAGATAAAACAAGGAAATATCCGACAGAAGGTGATTTTGGCTTAATTCCCAAAATAATTCGGGACGCCGCAAGCGCGTCCCTTTTCTTTTGCCTGAAAAAATGCTAAACCTTAACTATGCAGGAAAAAATAAAACAAAAATTATTAAACATAGTCAAGCAAAATTATGAAGACGCGGCGGATGATTTTTCCGCCACGCGCAATTATGTCTGGCCGGAATTGGAAAAAATTATTGATTCTGTCATTGCCGATGGTGGCAATATAAAAATCCTTGACCTCGGCTGCGGCAACGGCCGGATGTTAGAACTGCTTTACCCTGTTAAATACCGCCAAGCGGTAATTTCGCCAAAGGAGAAATTATTTAACAAGATAAAAAACAAAAACACACAATATACCGGCATTGAACAATCGGCCGAATTGGCAAATTACGCCCGCGATTATATTAAAAAAAATAATATTAAAAATGCTAAAATCATTACTGGCGATATTTTAGATATGGTTAAGTTGGGTTTTAAAACCCAACTTAACAAAAAATATAACATTATTCTGTTAATCGCCGTCCTGCCCCATATACCTTCCCATAAATTACGTCTGCAATTTTTAAAAAATTTGAAAAATTACCTTAACCAAAATGGCCGATTAATTATCACCTGCTGGGATTTGCACGCCAGCCCGAAACACAAAGAAATAATCTTAAAAAATAATCTTAAAAAATTATTCGGCCTGAACTCAATGGATTTCAACGACATTCTCTTCCCGGGATTCCGACAAAAATCACCGCGCTATTATCACGCTTTCAAAATTAGAGAATTAAAAAAACTGCTCGCCGAAGCCGGCTGGCAGATTGAAAAAATATACTCTGATAAAAAAAACATCTATGCTATTTGTAAAA
>Ga0210057_1002502_pt1 | contig 26223 bp, 26 predicted proteins | sample CryGeyCG2114_010_2_FD_183968 | JGI IMG/M metagenome (GOLD analysis project Ga0210057, IMG submission 183968) | Groundwater microbial communities from aquifer - Crystal Geyser CG10_big_fil_rev_8/21/14_0.10 (SPAdes) (version 2) | ecosystem: Environmental > Aquatic > Deep subsurface > Groundwater ...
TGTTTATCGACCAACATTTTGTACAACGACGTTTTTTTTAACATACTATCTCCCCTTAATAACCTCTTCTTATTGATATGAAGGAGAAATATACCACAATTAGGGACCCAAATGTTTAATTATGCCAGATATGACAAAGGATGACAAGAAAAAAGTTTATTTGACAAGACATGCAGAAAAAGATTCAGAAGGAGTGCTTACTGGAGAAGGCAGAAAAGCTGCTGTAGCCTTGGGAGAAAAGTTACCACTCGAAGATGTAGCAGATGTTATTTGTTCTGATTCCCTTAGAGCTAAAGAAACAGCAACGCTGGCACTCATTAATACTTGAGTGACGATTTTCACTTAATACCCCATCCCCAACCTCAATTTAGAAAATCCAGCGTTAGACAACCCACTCCTACCAATATGCCTGACAATGCTCGCAGCTGCATGCTCATGGGGCAAGATCACGTAGCTAGCCCCGGCTGTATACAGCTCCTCAGCCTCATCTCTAGTCTGGGCAAAAATTAAGACTGAACAAATGGGTCTGACCTCTTTTAAGTGTTGGCACAACAAAATATTATCAGCTTGAGTGGGTATGCTGGAAATAACCAACTTGGCGTGATCCAGTGGCAACTCTAGCAAAAACTCCTTGTTGCCGACGTCGCCATAAAAAAATCTAACTTTCTCTTTTTCATATCGCTCTTGCATCGCTGGATTAAAATCAACAATTCCTAGTTCATAGCCGTACCGCTTGCCAAGTTTCAAAAAATGGTCACTGGTTCGGTCGCAGCCAAATAAAAAGATCTCAATATGTTCCTTTGACATTTTTGGATCACTGCCATTCTTTCGCAACTCCAGCAGACTCAACAACTTTTCTAACTTTGGGTACAGTTTCTCAGAGTAGAGAATCAGATAGGTTGAACCGGCAATGGTGACCAACCCAACCAAAGTAATAATTGTGACCACATCCGGAGACAAATGCCCCAGTTGTAAACCCAAACTGGCCAGAATTAGAGAGAACTCGCTAATCTGAGCAATTGAGAGTCCGGTCATAAAACTGGTTCGTTTGTGAAAACCCAGCAAGTTCATAATCACAATCATAATCACCGGATTACCCACTAACACAAAAGATGACAACACCAAGACTGGTAAAAGCAAATGAGATAAAGAACTAAAGGTCATTGAGGAACCAAGCACAACAAAAAAGAGAATGATAAAAAAGTCTCTGAGAGGCCGCAGTTTGGCGGCAATTTCTTCTGCATAGGTGGTCGTGCTCATCGCCACTCCCGCCACCAACGCCCCGATTTCAATCGATAACCCCAGCCACTGGAACAGAGCCGCTAAGCCCAGTCCCCAAGCCAGAGAGAAGACAAATAGTAGCTCCTGACTCTTGCCGATCAAAAAACTCAATTTGGGTAGCAGCCACTGGTAAGTAATAAACAAGACAACCATCAAGCCAAGCGTCTTCAAAACCAGCAAGCTAATGAGCGGAATCAGGTCATTATGACTTGGATTAGAAAATGCAGAGATCCCAATTAAAATCACTGAGGCAATCACGTCTTGTACCAGCAAAAACCCGATCGCAATTTTGCCGTACAACGAATGAGTCCGTCCTTTGTCTGAAATCAGCTTCAAGACAACAATAGTGCTGCTAAAGGTCAGGGCAATGGCCACGTACCAAGCGGCCGTGGTAGTTAGCCCCAACGCCAAGGCAATCAGAAAGCCAACCACTGAGGTAAACAAAACCTGGCTAATGCCAGTAATCATTGACACCGCCCCAACTTCTTTGATCACTTTTGGACTCAGATGGAGGCCAACGATAAACAATAAGATGGCAATGCCAATTTTTGAAAACAGCTCGAGCGTGTCTTTGGCCTGAACAACGTTAAAACCGACCGGCCCCACAATCACACCGGCTAGAATATAGCCAACAATTAGTGGCTGTTTAAGCAGCTTCATCAGGCTAGACGCCACTGCAACAATCAGCAGCACCAGGGTTAGTTCAACAAATAGAGTCATGTTATTGGTAGAGTTTTTCTTGGTACTCTTTCAGCATTCTATCGGCTGAGAACTGTTGGGCAAGTTCAATTGACTTTTTCATCCGCTCTAACCATTTGGTGGGCAGACCATTTTGGCGATCGTAGTACATCGGGACTATCTCCGTTTCGAGTAAGTTAAAAAGGGCTAGAGAAATATCCTTAGGTGGCAAAATCCAACCAAGATCATCCCACTTCACTTCTGCCGCCCAGCCATCAGGTACAGTGCACTGCAAGACGCCATTGGCAATTGCTTTCATGCCTGAGGTGCCGCAGGCCTCTTTGCCTAGTTGGGGAGTGTTCAGCCACAGGTCAGAGCCTCTGACCAAGTTTTGAGTGACCGCGATATTGTAGTTGGGGATAAAGAGGGCATTGCCGGACAGTTCGCGCTGCATGTAGCCAATAATATCTTTGAGTAACTTTTTGCCAATTGGATCACCTTGGTGAGCTTTGCCCGCAATCAGTAATTGGGCCGGCCGGTCTTTGTCCTTTAGCAGCCGTCTCAGCCGCTCAACATCCTCAAAAACCACGTTCAGCTGCTTGTACCCAGCAATCCGGCGTGCCCAGGCAATCACAAACCGATTGGGGTCGTAGCCAAAGCCCGTTTGGGCTTGAACAAAGTGCAGTAAGTTTTCTTTTTCGCTAGCGTGCGCTTGCCACAGATTTGAAGGGGAGTCAACGGTAGTTTGGGTTAATAAGGGTGATTGCCAAGTTTTGAAGTGAACGCCGTTGGTGACGTTGGTCCAGTGATAGCGTGGCCAATACTCCTCTGATAGTTTGGTATGCAGCTGACTGACGCCCGAAGCTTTTCTGGAAACGTTTAAAGCAAACCGGGTAATGGCAAAAATGGCTGGATCAACATCAATACCAGCTTTGAGTAGTTCTTCAACAGTGATCCCCATTTTGTTGGCATAGTACTTTGAATACATTTTTAATAAATCCATTGGATACCCTTGATTACCGGCGTCAACCAGGGTGTGATTGGTATAGACCGTCTTTTCGATGGCCAGCTCTCTGGCCGATTCGTAGGTTACCCGATGGGTATCCATCAGCTCTCTGATCAGCTGCCAGTGTAGAAAAGCTGGCCGACCCTCATTAATGTGGTACAACGACGGATGAATGCCCAGTGCGGTCAGCAATTTGATTCCACCAATACCCAACAACAACTGCTGTTTAAGTTGTGCTTCTTGGGTGCCAGAATATAAAATTTGAGTAATACTGCGCTCTGGCAACTGGTTTTGATCGGTTTCTGAATCAAGCAAGTATAAGACGACGCCGTTGTCAAAAGTTTTTTTCCAACATCGCAACCAAATATCGATTTCAGTCAGGTGGACTTTAATAAAGAGCGGCATGTCGTCTACATAGACATTATCCAAACCGGCGGATTTAGGGTCAAATAGCCAATCTTCATCATATTGGTCACCCTCAGCGGTGATTTTTTGGCGCATACTGTAACCACGATAAAGTAAACCAACACCAATCATTGGAAAGCTGCTCTCAGCTGCTTGTTTGAGCGTGTCTCCAGCTAAAATTCCCAGGCCGCCAGCATAAATAGGCAAGTTGGGATCAAAACCAAACTCAGCACAAAAGTAAGCCACTGGATGTGTGCTAGAAATAGCAGCTGAGGAGTCTACAAAGTTCATACCTAATGTACAAATTGGATTAAATTTTGCTACAGTAATACTACTACAAACAAATGAACGATTGCTATGGAACATCATAAAATTGTTGAGCTGCTGGATCAAGAGGCTGAACATTTACTTGGTCATACGTGTCAAAAAATTCCCTTTGACCAGATTTATCGCCCGCATCCTGGGCAGGTACTTGATGTTTTTGGTCAGTCTGATCGCTCGCAAGCGGTGATTGACAATCTACGGCGTCTGTCTGAGTCTGGGCGGTTGGCACAGACCGGCTACCTTTCTATTTTCCCGGTTGATCAAGGGGTGGAGCACTCAGCCGCCTATTCGTTTTATCAAAATCCGCTGTTTTTTGATCCAGAAAACGTGGTTAAACTGGCGCTTGAGGGCGGAGCCAACGGCGTTGCCTCTACCTTAGGAGTGTTGGGTTTAGTTTCAAAAAAGTATGCTGACAAAATTCCCTTTATAGTCAAACTGACTCACAATGAACTATTGACCTATCCTAATCAACACGACCAAATGATTTTTGGTTCGGTCAAACAAGCCGCTCAAATGGGTGCGGCTGGGATTGGCGCAACCATTTACTTTGGTTCACCGCAGTCATCACGGCAAATTATCCAGACCTCCCAGCTTTTTGCCGCGGCCCATCAGCAAGGGTTGTTCACTGTTCTTTGGTGTTATCCCAGAAATCAATCATTTAGTCGGGAAGATGCTGATTATAACCAGGCCGTCGATTTGACCGCTCAAGCTAACTACTTGGGCGTGACAATTGAAGCAGACATTATCAAGCAGAAGCTGCCAACTAGTGATCACGCCTTTTCGGCTGTTCAATTTAGTAAATTCAACCCAGAGATGTATGAGGCGCTGCTGACCGATCATCCAATTGATTTGGTCAGATATCAGGTTGCTCACTGTTATCTGGGTAAAATCGGTCTCATTAACTCTGGCGGTGAAGCTCAGGGTGAGAATGACTTACGTGAGGCAGTTAGAACGGCTGTGATTAACAAACGTGGTGGTGGTTCAGGTTTAATCATGGGTAGAAAGATTTTCAAGCGACCCTGGGCTGAAGGCATTAAGCTGATGCAGGCGGTGCAGGACGTCTATCTGGATCAAGAAATCACGGTGGCTTAAGCTGGCCTACAGAACGTATTTGCCGTCTGAATAGATCATCAGCTCGCTGCCATCCATCAAAATGGCGCTCACCGTTCGATCTTCGGTCGAAACAATATCAGTGTGTTCTGGCGACTCGTTGTAGCCCATCTTTTTCCATTCAGCTCTAGAAACTTGACTGGCGTCACCGTCATAACAATCCCGATAAGCACTGCCTATTGCTAGATGCATGTTGCCAAAGGGACCCCCAATATTTTCGTCATAGAGAGTTTCGGCCATTAAGTGAGTAATACGAGATAAACGACTATCAGTCAAAGAAAACTCTCCAATTTTGTTGGCATTGCTTGACTTCAGCATTTGGTCAAGTAGTTTCTGACCTTGTTTGGCTTTGGCCTTTGTCACCACTCCCTGGTGAAATTCCAACTTCACTCCGTCCATGTGATTACCATAGCGATAGACTGGTTGATTAAACTCAATCCAGCCTTCGGTGCCTCGCCAGTCAGGTGAAGTAAACAGCTCAAAGCTGGGAATATTTCTATCAGCCCCACCTTTCCAAGCTCGCTCCGAACCCAATTTGACAACTAAATCAACGTGAGAACCTTTAATAATCAGTCTGTCTATTTTCAGTTGGTTCAGTTTTTTCCGGATGGTAAGCTGAAGATCCTTAACCCGGCGCCACTGCGCAATTGGATCTGATTGATCTAAAAAGCAGGCATTAATTATTTGTTGCCAGTACTCTTCTAAACTCAGTCCAACAATTGACGCTTTAGCCTGAACCCCCCAAAGGGCTAAAGTCCAAGTAAACTTGCCTTGAGTTTCTTTATCGATCAGCCATTCTCGAGCCTTTTGCTTTGAATCGCGAGAAAGTAGGATCTTCTCTGGATCGGTATTGATTAACTCAAAAGGATTAACGTCGGCAATAATGCCAATCTGATGATCAATGAGCTCAATCCGGCTTTTGATGTAGCGATCAGGAAAAAATTGAAGCTGTTGGGGATCAGCTAGCTCAAAAAAATGTTGATCAAAGCCGGTAGGTAGTAAACGAAGCAATGGATGCCCGCCAGCCTTGAGGACGCTATTTTGAAGTTGGAGAGCCAATGCCTTAGCGACATCGGGAACTACTAGTTCAACCACCTCTCCTGTTTTAATCCCCTCGTCGTCGCCCAAAGCAAAATTTACCAATAGTTCAGCATATTTTTTCAGAATCTCGGTTGAAGGCAAAAACGGGTGATTAACTTGAAACGTAGACATGAGGTGATCAGTCTATCATATTCTCGGATAAAAATAAGCTAAGTTTTTTGAGCGCGACGATTCGATGAGAGTACTTATTTTTATAATTTTCCCCTAACTCAGCCAACGTTTTTATTTCTCCTTGAGGAATAAAAATCGAATCGTAACCAAATCCAGCGACACCTTTTCTTGTTTGGGCAATTGTTCCTTTTAACGAGCCCGTGAAAAAATAAGCTTTGGCGTTTTTGGGAGTGACTAAGCAGAGGACACATATAAATTCAGCTGTTCGATCGGCACTGCCAGCCAGCTTTTTTAGTAAACCCTCGTTTCTTTGTCGGTCGCTGCCGGCCAGCCAGCGAGCGCTGATGACGCCAGGAAAGCCACCAAGAGCGCTTACAACTAAGCCGGAATCATCGGCCACGGTCGGGTATTGAGTTTGATTAAACACCAAGCGGGCTTTAATCTCTGCGTTCTGAGCAAAACTCTTGCCAGATTCGTTTGGAAGATCTACTGGCAGGTTAAAGTCAGCTGAGGGCAGCAAACACTCAACCCCCAAGCCAGTTAAAAATGTTTGAAACTCCTGTCGCTTACCGGGGTTTTGTGAAGCGATCACTAGCTTCATGACGATTGACTACCACCGCCAAGCATTCCACCCAAACCGCCGGTCATTGAGGAAAGTTTTTTGGCGGCTAATTCTTGAGACTTCTTAATCGCGCGGTTGAGGGCATCGATTGCTTCTTGACTGGTAATACCTTGGACTGAAAACTGTTTAATTTTTTGATCGCCAGAAATAACCACCACAATGTCACCCTCTTCAACTCTAATTTCTTCGGCGGCTAATTCATCCTGCATTTGCTTGGCTTGCTGCCTAAGTTTGTTTAAATCTCCCAACGCTTTAAATGGATTGGCCATAGTCACTCCTTTTTTTAGTCCAAATAATCTCTGAGCATTGTACTACATCAGGACATCAGCAGCTAGCTGTTCTAATTGGTTAGAAAGCTTGGGTTGAGCCAGTTCTGAGTCTCTGGGTTGATCGGAAAGAATGCAGTTAATCTTAACTGGTCCGCCATATTGTTCGGTAATTAGTGCGTTTAGGATCTGAGTAAAACGCGGTTGGAGCAACTGCTCTTGGTGAAATTTATAGAAAACGCTCAAAGTTATTTCTCCTTCGGCACCAGACACGGGTCGGGCTGATTTAAGGAGAGTGGCCAAACTAAAGTTATTTTCTGAAATCTGAGCGACAAAATCAGACCACTGCTGGTAGAGCAGCAGTCCATCTCCTGATAAATTGCTCGAGGTTACCACTTGAGGAGATGGGGTGATTGTTTCACTCACCGGGGTCAAGTAGTCAGTTTGTTGAGTATCGGCAGTTGTTGATTTTTTGACATTTGTATCTGGCATGACCACTGGATCAGAAGTTTTAGAACTTGATTTGATTAGCGCCGTTCCAGCCTTACTTCCCCCCTTTTTTTGGCGTTGAGCCCGGTCAATCACTTCTAGCAACCTGAGCTCTAACTTTAATAGGGGGACTAAACTATTTTGAGACAGTTCAGCGGTAGAAAGTTGAGTCAGCAAAAAACGAGCCACTTCTGAAGAAAAAACGGCGTTGCCGTCTTCAATTTGATACGCCAGCACTAACTGGTGATAGAGATAGGCGGCCACATCTTTATGGAAAGCCGTTTCATTAACACCGGCCTGACGAAGGGCTTTAAAGAAACTAATCACCTGGGCGCTATTTTTATCAACCACCGCTTGCACCAATGGCGGAATCAGTTGCCGATAATTCTGACCAAGGTGCTCCCGCAAGGACTCAAGATCGTTCAGCTTGAGTAAGTCTGCCTGCTCCAGCAATTTAATTGCATCACGAAAGCTACCATTGGCTTGTTGAGCAATAAATTCTAAGATAGGGGCAGTCAATTTTAGTTTTTCAGCTTGTGCAACATGTTGCAAGGCTAGCAGCAATTCTGGCTCGCTAGCTTGGCTAAACTGAACCACCTGACAGCGGGAGACAACCGTTTCTGGCACTTTTTGTGGCTCAGTCGTGGCCAGAATAAAAACGACATGGGTTGGTGGTTCTTCAAGTAGTTTGAGTAAAGCATTAAACGCTTCGGTCGTTAACATGTGAACTTCGTCCAAAATATAGACCGAAATTATTCCCCCCACTGGGGGCAAATGAACTTTTTCTTTGAGGGCTCTGATGTCATCGATTCCCCGATTACTGGCGGCATCCATTTCTTGAACCAAGTAGGATTGACCGGCATAAATAGATTGCAGCTGTTTTGTTTGCGCGTTTGGCTCGAGTAAGGCTGCTGATGGGGCAGATCTAGTTAAAAAAAGTGTTTCAACCGACTGACTATTGGCGGGGTCATTCAGCGTGGCGCCAATAATTCTAGCGGTTGAGGTTTTGCCTGTCCCTTTGGGTCCGGTGAACAAAAAAACTTGCGGAAAAGTTTTGCTTTTTAACAGGCTTAAAAAGTAGTTTCGAACGGAAGTCAGCTGTAACTGCGAAAATGTTTTAGGTCTATAAATTCGATTCCAACTCATAGCACTACCATACCGCAGCTTGGACTAGAAAAAAAGTAGAGCCTCAAGCCGATCACTCGTGATGGTATCCAAGCAAATGAAGCAAGCCATGCTCAAGGTAAAAGCAAAGCTGATCATCAACCCGCTTGCCAAAACGTTTTGCTGATTTGACTGCCTCCGGAAAGCAAATCACGACATCACCTAAGTGAGGGGGCATAGATTCTGGCAAAGGGATATCTAGTAACTGGTTTTTTTCATGTTGAGGAAAGGAAAGCACGTCAGTCCCGCCTTCGTGTTTTAAAAGACTTTCATTCAGTTCTTTTATCTTTCTGGTGCCGACCACCGAAACGTCAACCTGAGCGTGGTCAATCCGATGAACTAGTAAAAAAGTTTGGACACAGTTGCGCAACTTTTTTCGATCAATTGGAAATCTGGAACCAACAAATAAATTAGTTTGAATCATAATAATTTTGAAGATGCGAGCAGGATTGACCGCTCTAGTTGTTCAGTGATTGCTTTGGTAAGTTGTGATTGTGTTTGGATCCAGTCGCCAGCTGCTTGCTCAGAAACTTGAAGTTGATATAGAAATTCTTTTTGTTGAGTTTCCTCGAGACTTGATAAAATCTTCGCAATCACTGACCAATAAAACCACTGATCTACCTCTGGATATTTTAACACTATCTGGCTCAATTGATGAGCTAGTGCCCCAGTCTGAGGTAAATATGGATAAAAGAAAAATTGCGGATTAATCATGACGGCTGGTGTCCAATCTGATAGCAACCGGGTTTCAGACTATTGCTTTGATCATTTAGGTAAAAAATGACCGTTCGACCTAGAGTTACCGGCGACCAAAACTGGCCTTCGCGGACGAGTTGAGGACTAGCACCGAGCTGATAACGATTAGCTGGGTCAAGGAAATCATCAATCAGTTCAACAATGCAATATAATTCTTGTTGAGGATTGATCAGACAAAACTTCTTTTTTGTGAGCAGCTGTTTTAGTTGGGTGATTGATAGCGGTTGGGTGGCTAGCGATCTGAGTGAGAGCGCAATCCAATAATCTGAGACCGTCGGAGCCGTTCCGGCGAGCTGCCAGCCAAAAATTGGCCGGGCTTTGGCGATGCCAGCCTCGGGAATATTTTTAATGGTTGCTGCCTGAAGAGTAGGTGAGAAAAAAAGATGTGGCAAACTAAACAGAGTCGCTTTTTGAAACGGCAACTGAAATTGGTCATTGCCAGTTGAAACCTCAAAACCCAGCACTTCACTTAATTGCTGTTCAATGTACAACAAAGTCTCGTTTTCGATGGTTGACCCAGGTAAATCAACAATTTGTTGCAATTTTTGAATAATGGCGTGAGATTCTTCGGTTGTTAGCTGTTGGGTCTGCTCGCTGGCTGTAATTGGTGCTACATGAAGATAATCAAACTTGTCAGTCTGAATTGACCGGAGCAGGGGTTCTAGATGGGGAAAGTCATGAACTAGTTGTTGATAAGTCTCAGCAGCTAACTGATCAGCTGCTTGGGCGGTTGGCATACCACTAGTATACACAACTTCTATTAGAACCTGTCTAATAAGTCGCATTCTATTACAAGTCACCAGACTTCGGTAAAAAAGTTAATTCTTCACTCCTCGAAGTATGCTAACATACTCCTTCGTCGTTCAGAATACTTTTTTCCTCGAATCTGACTGCCTTTCATTACGAAAGGGACTTATCAGTCAGGTTCTTAGGCTATTGCAGACAAGTCAAGGCCAGTTGAAGTCGAGAAAGCACCAAGGGTTTGTTGAGTACCATCATTGTTTCAAATAACGGCGGAGTGGCGGTCTTGCCAGTGACGGCTATTCTCAGCAACATAAAGTAGTCTCGTTTTTTCCAGTCTGCTTGTTCTTGCAGTTGTCTGATCGCCGTTTCGAGCGACACAACGCTCCAATCGGCCAGATTTTCTAAGGCCGCAACTGTTGTTTGAAGTTGCAACTTCACTATTTGGGTTGATTGTTTACCAATCAAATCTTGAGCCTGAACAGTAATTTCTCGGTAAAAAAACTCAGTCAGGTTTTCAATTTCTGACAGTGTCGTCAATCTTTCAGCAACCAGGGGCAGTATACTCTCCAGTTTATCTTTTGGAAAATCAGCCGGCAAAAAGGGTTGTAATCGTTGAGCTAACTGGGTTATTGGTAGTCGGCGAATGTAGATACCGTTGAGCCAGGCTAATTTTTTTAGATCAAAAACCACTGACTTTGGACTAATCCTAGCTGGATCAAATTCCTGAATATACTCATCAAGAGAAAGAATTTCGCGTTGATCTGCAGGTGTCCAACCAAGAATCATGAAAAAGTTTAGCATCGCCTCTGGCAAGTAGCCTTGATCTAAAAACGATTGAGCCGAGACAGTGCCTTTTCGTTTACTCATCTTGCCTTTGCCGTCAGGGTTGAGAAAAACCGGAATGTGGGCATAAATCGGTGGCTGCCAACCAAAAGCTTGATAGAGCAGAATATGTTTTGGAGTTGAACTAATCCACTCTTCGCCACGAAGTACATGACTAATTTCCATTAAATGGTCGTCGACTACCACTGCCAGATGGTAGGTTGGATAGCCGTCTGATTTAAGTAAAACTTGATCGTCAACGTCCTCAGACTGAAAGTTGATTTGACCCCGAATCAAATCGTTAAAGGAAACCACTTGACCCCAAGGAACCTTCAGCCGAATCACTGACGATTGACCCGCTGCTAGCTTGGCACCAACCTCTGCCGGTGTTAGATGCAAGCACTGCCGGTCATATCTGGGTCGGGTTTTTTGAGCCACTTGATTTGTTCGTAATTCTTCTAAGCGCTGCTTGCTACAAAAACAATGATAAGCCGCACCTTGTGTCACCAAGGACTGGGCATACTTTTGATACAGGTCTAGGCGTTCTGACTGCACGTAGGGAGCAAACGGACCGCCTTTAATCGGTCCCTCGTCCCAATCCAAACCATACGCCTTAATAACCGAAAGGATTTTTTCAACCGCCCCTTCAACTTGACGTTCTTGATCAGTATCTTCAATTCTCAAAATAAAGCTGCCCCCGTGTTTTTTGGCTAGAGCATAGTTTTTAAGTAGCGTGGCAATATGGCCAACATGATACTCACCGGTTGGACTTGGTGCCATGCGGGTTCTGACTGTCATAGGTTTCATTCCGGATTAGTTTGGTTGGCAGCAAGAGCGCTCACGTAGCCTAAAAATCCGCCGTCTCCCTTAAAAACGTAAATTGGTTGCAAGTACAGTTGCGCTTGTTCTCCTTCAAAGTAGCCTAAAACCACTTCTCTAATCACAGCTTGTTCGGCGGTACCCGAATTAGCGACGTATCCCTTGCCAGTTTGCAGCAGCTTCCAAGCGGCGTCAACTGACCTCAAGTAGTAAGTCTCAGCCAGTGAGTAATCAACCGGCCAATAATTTCTGGTTAACTCGACTACACCATTACTAGACAGCCCAGACGAGAGAATGGCGTGTATTGTACCGGTCGATCCGTCAGAAGTATAGATTGGGAAAGCATCCTTGATTGGTGAGCGATTCAGATCTACTTGCACAAACTGAGCATCAGAAACAGAAACAGCCGGCTTGAGCTGACCACCCACGGCTCTAAGATACGTAATCTTTCCAGACGAAGTAGCAACATCAGCTGGTAACAGTTGCCCGCTACTCAAAAATTGTTTGACTTGTTGAACAGCATCAAAAGCAGTAGGAATTTTGGCGTTTAAGATTAACTCTGGATGAGCAAGATAATCGGTCATAAAAGTAAAGTTATGGTTGATGATATCCAACTCAAGGGTAGTGTTGAGCGTTTGTGATTTGTTCCATCGTAGGGTGGTTTCGTTAAGTAGTTGCGGTTCGCTGGTAAAGCCATAGCGGCGACCAATTTCTTTGGCGACATCAGTATCAAGCAAACTGGCGGTTTTTTTGGGCATAAAGTAAACCACGGCTCGGTCGCCAAATTGGGGAAAGTTGCCAGTCGGTAACTCAAGCTTGTAACTAACAACCTGATTCTGATTGGCAGCAAAAGCGATGTCTGGCAGTTGACCAAAGTTGCGAGTGGGGGGTGGCGGCGGTTCGGGGTGAGTGGCTTTCCAGTAGGCAATTGATGCTTGCCAAATAATTCGACCAAAAATCATCACCACCAAAAAAATCGATCCGTATTTCACAAATGCCCGACCAAACTTGGTCGCTTTAGTTAAGGTAAGGCCTTTAGTTTTAGTTTTTGCCATTATTGATTATTGTATCCCAATTCAATGCGGGATGTCATGCGCTAATCCATTGGCAAAGAACTGCTCTCTGTCTGGTACAATACTGCAATGACAATCACAATCTTTAGTTTGTTTCCGGAGTATTTTCAGTCTGTTTTGCGAACATCAATTATTAAGCGAGCTCAGGCCAAGCAGTCGGTTAACTTTGAACTGATCAATATTAGGGATTTTGCAGTCGATAAACATCGATTAACTGATGACAGACCGTTTGGGGGCGGTGCAGGGATGGTGATGATGATTGAACCAATTGATAAAGCGCTTCGTGATTGGCAGACAAAATATCAGGATCAGTCAAAACTAGTGGTTGCGACCTCAGCCTCAGGAAAACTTTTTACCCAACAGCTTGCTTGCCACTGGGCACAACTTGATCATTTAGCCATCCTTTGCGGTCACTATGAAGGTATTGATCAACGAGTACTAGATCATCTTGTGGATACAACGGTGCGCATTGGTGACTATGTCCTCTCTGGTGGCGAACCGGCAGCCGCGGTGATACTTGATACAGTCACCAGACTTTTACCAGGCGCACTCGGCAATGAGCACAGCTTGGTTGGTGAAGCTCATGAACAACCAGGTCAGGGTAGTTACCCGCAGTACACCAGACCGGCTGAGTATAAAACCTGGAAAGTGCCAGACATCTTGTTAAACGGCAACCACGCAAAAATTGAAGCTTGGCGTCAACAGCATCGTCAAAAAATCTAATTAAAATTGGGTCTGTGCCAATGCTTGCACAACTGGTGTGAGTTCAAAATCCAGCTGAGCAATTAGCTTTTTGGTTGACAGAGCGGTATTCTTTTGGTACGGCCGGTTGTGAGATTGTAAATACTCATTCAACAAACTTGACTGAATTTGAGTTGTGGAACCAATAATTTGCTGGATCTGCTTGGCCAGCTCAAAATTAGACCATTGTTCACCACTTGAAGCATGAAAAAGACCAGTTTGACTTGTTCTCAGCACCCAGTCAATTACTTTCACGAAATCAGGAATCCAAGTCGGACCAACAAAGTGATCAGTGAACTGCCCAGATAAAGTCCTCGCCCGGAGATCGTCGGCAATTTTATGGACTAAATCTAGTTTTGTAAATCTGTCTGGCCTAAACGGTTGGTCGATTCTTAGAATTGTCCAATGTTCTGCCTTTTCTTGAACGACGGCTTCTGCCAGGGCTTTGGTTTTTCCATACCATTCTATTGGGTTGATGGGATCCAGTTCTGAATAAGGTGTTGGTTTTTCTCCATCAAAAACATACGCGGTTGAGATTTGAATCAGATGCAGCTGGTGCTGATTGCAGATCTCAACTAAATTTTGAGTACCCACCACGTTAACTTGATAAGCTGAACCGTCTACGTCATCAGTTTGCTCCCAAGCGGCGGTCACATTAGTAAATGCGGCAAAATGAACCAAAAAGTGGGCATCAGACCCCTTGAGAGCCTCCTCGATGCTGTCCGCTTTGGTGATATCAACTGGCTTGGTTGGATTGGAGATATCAAGTTTACAAAAATTATAACTGGATGCAAGTTGATCACAAAAAACTGAACCAATTAAACCATTGGCACCGGTGACAATCACTTCTGTCATGCTTAACCTTTTTGAATTTCCCAAACATCGGCGCCAAAGTGATCCCAGGGTAAGCGCAACTCGTCTGGTTGATCCAGACTAAACTGTTGGTTGGTGGCATAGATGAGCGACATTGGCCGTTGATAACAATTTTTTAAGCCATGAGCGACACCCAAGGGAATGCGGAGCAGTTTGGCCTGACCGCCTCCTAAAACTATTCTCAGATGCGTGTCAAAAGTGTTTGAGTCCTGGCGTAAATCATGCAGATTGACCAACAATCGTTCAAATGGAGGCACAAACCAAACGTCATCTTGAGTTTGATGAATGTGGTAGGCTTTGATTGCTCCTGACTCCAGGATAGAGAGGCTGATCTGTTTTACCTCGAATGGCGTCGCTAGGCCTTCAATCTGACCGGATTTGAGACGAAATAACTCTAAAAAGTTGCCGCCGTCATCAGTTTTCAAACTTAATTCAAGCAACTCAACGCCAGTAATGACGGGTTTCTCAGCGTATTTTTGCGTTGTTAACTTTTCAGTGTATTTTTGGGCAATGCTCATTAATCTCCTAGCTTAGTATTTGTACCGTACTGTTCTTGAAAGTAATGTTGATTTTTGGCTTTTAACTCTTGCCACCAAGCCTGATGGGTCGTGTACCAGTCTATCGTTTGTTGCAGACCTTCTTCTAAGGTGACCGATGGACTCCAACCAAGGTCTGTATGAATTTTACTCCAATCAACGCTATATTTCTTGTCGTGGCCTGGGCGGTCAGTGACATACTTAATTTGAGACTCGGTTTTGCCCATCAAATGTAAAATCATTTTGACTAGTTCTAGATTAGAAACATCTTTTTGTAAACCTCCCACTAAATAGGTTGAGCCAGCGGCACCGTTCAAAAGAATTTGTTCAATCGCTGCACAGTGATCCTTGACAAAAAGCCAATCTCTAATTTGGTTGCCGTCGCCATAGACTGGGACTGGTTGATTTTCTAGAATATTGGTGATTGTTAAGGGCATCAGCTTTTCAGGAAACTGATAGGGTCCGTAGTTATTAGAGCAGTTACTGATCGAGTAATCTAGGCCATAGGTTTCGCCGTAGGCTCTAACCAAGTGGTCAGCGCTGGCTTTACTAGCCGAGTACGGACTGCTGGGCCAGTAGTTTGTCAGTTCAGAAAATTTTTCTTGACTGCCTAATTCTAGACTACCAAAAACTTCATCGGTAGAAATGTGGTGAAAGCGCTTAATATGATGTTTCAAAGCGGCTTGCAACAAAACGTGGGTACCCATAATGTTGGTTTCTAAAAACTTGGCCGGTTCCTTGATTGATCGGTCAACGTGAGTTTCAGCGGCAAAATGAACCACAATATCGGCTTCAGTCATGGCTAGATCAACGGCATTGGGGTCGCAGATTGTGCCTTGAATGAACAAATAATTTTCATTATTTTGAATTGACGCCAAATTTTTAAGATTACCAGCATAGGTGAGGGCGTCAAAATTAATGATTTTGTCATGGGAATGATTTTCTAGCCAATACAAAATAAAGTTAGAGCCAATAAAGCCAGCGCCACCGGTCACTAGTAAAACGTTTGAGCGGCTGTTCGAAACTTGCATACTGTCCTTTGTCAATCAGTTCTGATGACTACATTAAGATTGCTTAACGGCTTGAGCGGTATCAAGCCTGTCCTGTAAATCAACGTACTTATTAAGGAGTCTAGTGTAAAGCTTTTCTTGGTTAGTATAGCGCGCGTGAAAATAGCCAGCCAATAGCGCTAATAAAACCACAACAATAATCAGCACCCGGTTAACCACCACCTGATCAATTGGTAAAGTCTGGCTATATTTTTTCATCTTCGCTAAATTCCAAGCTTATCATAGATTTCCGCTTCAAACAGTTGTTGATTTCTGATGGTATAAGTCCATTGATTATCGGTGGCTTTGACGGGAGGATGAGTAATGGTGCCGGCTGGCAGATCGGGATAGATACCAAGTGATTGGGACGAAAACACCACTGAACGGCTGACCGGGACTAGAGCATAAGCGATAGAAACTAAATCGGTGATGGGGATATAGGGTGAAATCGTTGCCTGGTACCAAAGATATAATTGAGCCACTTGATTGGGATCAAAAAGCACTTGTTTGGTAAGGAGGGCTCTAACCAGCGAGCTAAGCACAAGTTGCTGTCTGGCAGCTCGATCAAGATCAGTGCCAGTCTCTCCTTGGCTATGCCGACTGCGAATATACTGTGTCACCCGCTCTGGTGACAGTAGCTCAGTTCCTTGTTTAAACTCAACGCGTTGGTACAACTCGGCCTGACTGATGGCAGTTGAAAGATCAATATCCTCGCGAGGAAACTCTGAGTCAACAAAACTAGTTGGAACGGTTACTTGCAAACCACCGAGCATTTGAACCAACTGTGAGATTGATTGGAGCGAAAAAACCACCGTGTAATCAATCGGAGCCCCAGTCATTTGCGAGATTACTTCTGAGGAGAACCGCTCAGGTTGATTTGGATATCGATCTTGACCATAGGCATACAGTGCGTTAATTTTTGTCTGATACTCAGGACTCCACAAATCTCTGGGCAGCGAGAGCAGTCTAACTGTACCCGAGCTGTAGTCAATTGAAGCTAAGATGATTGTATCGGTCAAAGGTTGGGCTAACTGCTTGTTTAACACCCGATCAAGCCCTAAAATTAGAATGATAGTTTTGCCGTCTGTTTGTTTTGGATCTTGGGTGATTCCTTTGGTCACAATTGATTTTGCTTGGCTAAAAGAAAGTCCCGTAATGGTCAAAAACTGACTGAGCTTTTGGCTTAGCACCAAGCCAAAAATGAGTCCGGTAATCAAAAGCAAGACAAGAGCAAACAAGAGCGAAAGGCCAGTGGCCTTAAAAAAGAGCTGTTTTACCGAATCAACGGTAGGTACCAATTGCTGTTGTTTAGCCGCCATGCCGTTGTCATGTTCTATTCTCATAAGAGCAAAATCCTCTTTTCTCTAGTTACGCTATGACGAATCAGTCTTTTATCTTATACTGTAAGCAATGAAATCAAGTGTTGTTGCTGTTTGGCTGACTTTGATAATTCTAGCATCATCCTGGTCAATTTTCAGACCCGGGATCTTCTATGTACATGATTATCTGCATGTTTCCAGAATCAGTGAAATGGCGAATGCGCTGCAAGACGGTCACGTTCCAGTCAGATGGAGCCAAAACTTTGGCTATGGTTTTGGGATGCCACTTTTTGAGTTTTATGGTCCGCTCCCGTATTACCTGGGAGCGCTCTTCTTCTTGGCCGGTCTGCCCGTAATTGTCTCTTTTAAGCTGTTAATGCTGATCGCTAATTTTGGCACGGCCGTAGGTAGTTTTAAATTAGGCAAGCAGCTGTACGGCAGAGCAGGCGGGTTACTGGTGGCCGCCTCAGTGACGCTGGCGCCTTATCGAGCCGTTGATTTATTTGTCCGTGGCGCTCTGAGTGAGATCTGGGGAATCATGGCCATTGTTTGGATCAGCTACTACTTGTGGCAAGTACTCAACGGTGTCTCCAAGTCATGGGTTGGCTTGATTATTTCACTCTCCGTCCTCTTTTTATCACACAATCTCTTGACCCTACTTTTTCTGCCGTTTTCTTTATTCATCGGTTTGATTTTTTTGGGGTTTCAGTTGATCAACCTTAAACACAGACAAAGTCTGAATGCCTTTGCTGTTTGGCAAAGAATGATCACCGTTGGTTTTGCTTATCTGGTCGCAGTTGGCCTTTCACTTTTTTATCTGTTACCCGCCTTTGCAGAGAAAGATTTGACCAAAGTCCAAGCAACGGTGACTGGGGGCTATTTTGACTACTCAATCCATTTTGTGTATCTACGCCAGTTTCTCGCTGATAATTGGGGCTATGGTGGCTCATCTTGGGGTCCGACCGACGGTATTTCGTTTTATCTTGGTCTTGGTCAGCTGATTCTGCTGGTGGCTGGTCTGTTCTTGATTGGCTATCAAGTATTTTGGCAATACAAAAACACCCAACAGCTTTCTTGGCAAAAGTTAACATTACTGTGTAGTTTTTACCTCCTGTTAGCCGTTTCTTTATTGATGACCACCCAAAAATCAAATTTTGTTTGGCAATCAAGCAGTTTACTGCAGTTTGTTCAATTTCCCTGGCGATTTCTGTCCATTAGTTGTTTTTTTATTGGTTTGGTTTCACCGGTATGTTTGTATGCGGTCAACTCTAGATTTAAAAGATGGTTCTTTACTTGGTTACTATTGTTGCTACTGCTAGTTAATGCTCGGTATTTTAGACCTGAGGCTCAGTTAGATCATCCCGAAAAGTACTACACCACTGACCCTTATCAAATTAGTCAGGAGCTCAGTAGCGTTTTGCCTGACTATCTGCCCAAAACATTCCCCGATCAGCCCCCAGTGATGGTAGAGCTAGCTAGTTGCGATCAAGGCTGTGAACGGATCGAGACCATACTAAACAAAACTCAAGAAAAAACTTGGTCTGTTTGGAGCTCGGTCGCCACCACCCTCACGGTTCATCTGAGTTATTACCCTGGTTGGCAAGTCAGGGTTAATGGTTTATCAGTGCCGATTCAGGACAACAAAGGTTTGGTTTCGGCTCAAATTCCAGCAGGTCACTCATCCATCACGATTAGTTTCTTAAAGACACCAATCAGAGCTTGGTCTGATAGAATTAGTCTAGCCAGCTTAATCGTTTTTGGGCTGGCGGTAGTTGTACAAAGCTTTGTTAGTAAAAGAAATTACTTTCATGTCAGCAGATAAAGTCTTTGCCTTGCCTGCGCTCGAAGCCGCTGCCGTTAAACGAAAGTCAATTGTGGGTGCTGTTTCGTACTTCAGCCGAACAATCCTTTCGTACGGGATCGCCATAATTTCTGCTTTGATTCTGAGCGCTTTGCTGCGACCGGAGGATTTTGGTGTTTTTGGTTTAGTTAATCAGATTATTGCGCTGCTGGTCTTTTTTTCTGATATCGGTTTGGCTGCCACATTAATTCAAAAAAAAGAATCCCCAACTGACGAAGAGTACAAAACTGCTTTTACTTTGCAACAGATTTTGTCTTGGCTGATTTTTTTACTCACTGTCAGTTTAGCTTGGTCGGGGGTGGTTGCACAAAAAACAGGACCAGTTGGCAACTATATTTTGATTAGTTTGGGTCTGTCATTTCCACTGGCTTCAATCAAAACGATTCCCTCACTTATTTTGGAGCGCAAATTGGAGTTTTCTAAGTTAATTATCCCCCAGTTGGTTGAGCAACTGTTTTACAACGTCACCCTGGTAACCGCCGCCTTGCTTGGGTACGGTGCTTTTTCTTTTGTACCGGCAATTCTAATGAGGTCGTTTAGTGGTGTGATTGCGATGATGTTTATTCAACGCTGGCAGCTAAAAATTGGCATTGCTCGTTCAGCTTTAAGGTCACTGCTTGGATATGGTGTCAAGTTTCAACTGAATGACTTTTTAGCCCGAATTAAAGATCAACTGTTTTATCTGGCTTTGGGTTACTACTTGCCCCTGGCTCAATTTGGCTACATCAATTGGGCCAAGAACTGGTCAAGTTACCCCTATAATTTAACTGTTCAAAATGTGATGTCCCTTTCCTTTCCAATCTTTTCTCGGTTACAGCATGATAAAAATTTGCTCAAACGAGCGATTGAAAAAGCCATCTTTTTTATTTCTTTGGTGATTTTTCCTTTACTAGCCGGCATGAGCGTTTTTGTCTATCCATTGTTAGCGGTTTTCCCAGTTTATGCCAAATGGGAACCAGCCGCCTTCAGCTTGATTTTCTTCACGCTCAGCATTGTCGGTGGGGCAATCTCAACCCCGCTAACTAATACACTGAATGCCATTGGTCATATCTCAACTACCCTCAAACTGATGGGTTTCTGGACAGTTTTGACCTGGATCTTAACGCCAGTGTTGATTTATTTGTATGGTTACAACGGAGTGGCGTTGGCTGCCTTTATTATTAGTTTGACCTCATTCTTGCCGATCTTGTTTGTCAAAAAGATTGTTGACGTACAGATTGTTGAACAGATTTGGCGACAGGCCGTCGCTAGCGTCTGCTTAGCTGGGGTCGGGTTTTTTGGTCTGGAGTATTGGAGTCAAGGCTTGGTAAAGTTATTGCTGGGAATGGCGCTCAGTGGTTTTATCTATGTCGTGGTGATGATGGTGTTAGGTAAAAATAAAGTCGTTCTTGAGTTCGCGTCTTTGAGAAACGCCCGGAAATGATACGATACTAGTATGAAACTACCAATCAGCCTGGTCATTAACACTAAAAACTGCGAAAAAACACTCGAACGCAGCCTAAAATCTGCTAATTTTGCTGACGAAATTGTGGTTGTTGACATGAAAAGCACCGACCGGACGGTTGCGATCGCCAAACGATATGCCAAAAAAGTCTATTTTTATCCGGACGTAGGCTATGTTGAACCGGCCAGAAACTTTGCGATTGCCAAGGCAAAAAATCAATGGATATTTGTCCTTGATGCTGATGAAGAAATACCTCCAGATCTAGCCGAGAAGATAAGCCATCTGATTGCTCAAAAATCAGAATGTAACTGCTTTTTTATTCCCCGAAAAAATATCATTTTTGGTAAGTGGATCCAAAAAACTGGCTGGTGGCCAGATTTTCAACCCAGGCTTTTCAAGAAGGCAGCCGTTACCTGGAAAGAGGCAGTTCACAGCCTACCAGAAATTACTGGCAACACTGAATATTTACCTGCCGATCAAAAGTTAGCAATCATTCACCACAACTATGCGTCAATTTCTGATTACTTGCTTCGTTTAGATCGATACACCTCAATCGCGGCGACAGGCAAACCATCAGTCCAGCAATTTTCGTCAGCGGCGCTGATTAACCGCTTTAATCAAGAGTTAGCCAAGAGATTATTTTTAGAAAAGGGGTTTGAAGAGGGTATTCATGGCGTGGCTTTGTCATTTTTACAAGCCATGTATCAATTTGTTGCGTATCTCAAGGTTTGGGAGTTGTCGGGCAGAAAAGATGACGTTGGGACACTAACCGAAACTCTTTGTCAAATAGAAGAGATGAAACAGACTTTGGCCTACTGGATAGCAGATTATAAAATCCAACACACAACCGGACTTTCGGCGTGGTGGTGGAGAGTCAGACGCCGAGGTAAGTTCTAATCATTTCCCATCAGATCACAGAGGAGATATAATAGCTTTGTGCCACATATTTCAATCATCGTTGTTAACTATAACTCTGCCCCACTAACCACCGCTTGTTTAAAAAGCTTGTCCGGATTAGAACTAACTAAAGCCGAGTACACTGTACTGATAGTTGATAATGGTTCTTTAGACCCCTATTGCTTGCCCGCTGCTTTTGCGATTTTTGCCCAAGTTATCAGAAGTGAATCGAACTTAGGATTTACCGGCGGTAACAACTTAGGGATTCACCATGCCTTAGAGGCTTTTAACTCAGATTATGTGGTTTTGCTTAATAACGATACGGTTGTTGCAAAAGATTTTCTGGAAGTTTTGCTTCAAAAAGCCGAAGCAGATCCCCAACTTGGATTGCTCTGCCCAAAAATTTACTTTATGGAAAATAAGGAGTTTCATCGGGCAAGCTACTTAGCTGAGGAGAGAGGAAAAGTGATTTGGTTTGCCGGTGGTAGTCTGGATTGGCCTAATCTCTTGGCGTTTCATCGGGGAGTTGATGAGGTTGACCGCGGTCAATACGACGATGCCAGTCAGCCAGATTTTTTAACTGGCTGCTGTTTGCTGATTAAACGCGAAGTGCTGGAAAAAATCGGTTTACTTGATAAACGTTACTATATGTACTTTGAAGATGTTGAGTTGAGTCGGAAAGCTGTTTCTTTTGGCTACAGTCTTGGGTTTTGTCCGGAGGCCAAAATTTGGCACCTCAATGCCGGCTCTAGCGATGGCTCCGGTTCGGCCCTGCATCAGTACTATCAATCCAGAAATAAACTCTTGTTTTTTTGGGAATATGGTGGTTGGCGAACAAAACTAACGGTGATTAATCAGCTCTTACGTTTTCTAGTTTCAAACAATAGAATGGAAAGTATGGCTGCCTATCACTTTATCACTCGTCAATTTGGGAAGCAACCAATTATATGAATAAACCTTCAATGACTGCGGTGGTGATTGCCAAAAATGAAGCTTTAATGATCGAAGCCTGTTTAGAGACGCTGCAGTGGTGTACTGAAGTGCTGGTGATTGATAATGGCTCAACTGACGCAACTGCTGATCTAGCTGAAAAAAGAGGAGCCCAGGTCATCTCTTTTAAGCACCAGTCATTTGCCAGACTCAGAACTGAGGCTCTGAAGGCTGTGGCCACTGATTGGTTACTGTATATTGACGCCGACGAAAGAGTCACTCCAGAGCTGGCCAAAGAAATTATGGTCAGAGTGGAAACAGGCAACTGGGCAGCGTTGGCTTTTTTGAGGCAAAACTATTTTTTTGGTCAACTTTTTAGGCACGGCGGCTGGGAAACCGATACAGTAATCAGAGCATTCAAAACAGAGGACTTAAAAGAGTGGCGGGGGGACGTCCATGAGTCACCGGTTTTTGATGGTCAGTCAACCCTATTAACGTTTCCACTTGTTCATTTTACGCATCGTTCTGTGGCTGCTGGTTTATCTAAGTCAGCCGAGTGGACGCCAATTGAAGCATCCTTGTTATTTCAGTCTGCCACGTTCCAAGTTGGAGTGGGAACCATCATCAAGAAAGGGCTGGCTGAGTTTGTTAAGCGCGCAATCTATAGACAAGGGTATCAAGATGGCCAAGCAGGTTGGGTTGAGTCAATCAGTCAAGCAATCAACCGAATGTTGGTTTATATGCAGGTCTGGGAACTACAGCAAAATCCATCTTCAGCAAAAAAATACGAACAACTAGAAAAAAAAATTAAAGAGAAGTGGCAGAGTGCATGAAGATCTGTTTTTATTCACCCTATCTTCCCACCCATTTTGGTGGGGGGGAAAAACACCTTTTTGACGTCGCTTTGATTGCCGCTCAATCACATCAAGTTAAGATTGCGATTTCTGATCGGTTGGTTGCTGCATCAGGACTTCAATCAATTAAGCGGTCATACCAGCAATTTCTTGGCTGTTCTTTAGATTCCCTTTCATTTATTTCTACTCCGCTTGGCAGCAAGAAATCTTTTCTCCATAAGTTGTGGTGGACAAAACAATTTGATGGTTTGTACTATGTTTCAGACGGATCCTTGTTTTTCTCGTTGGCTCAGCACAATTATTTACATCTTCAGGTGCCGTTTAGTAACTCAATGTCAGCTTTGATTGATCGACTAAAGTTACTCAACTGGGACTCCAAAAATACCAACTCGGTTTTTACAAAACAAGTGATCGAACGTTACTGGCCTACCACTATTGATGCTGTCATCAATCCGATGGTTGATTTAGACGAATTTAAGTCTGATAGACCGCAAAAAAAGCCATATATTCTTAGTGTCGGACGTTTTTTTAGGCAACTGCACTCCAAACGACAAGACGTTTTAGTTGAGGCCTTTAAGTCGCTCAGATCAAAGTATCCGAAAGAAACCAAAGAGTGGCAATTAATTTTGGTTGGTTCTGTCGAAGATACTGACTATTTTGAAGAAATTGTGGCCACCAGCCATAATTTGCCGATCGTGATTAAAACTGATGTCAACCGGGCTGAGTTGGTTAAACTATACCAGCAAAGCTCAATTTATTGGCACGCGGCAGGGTATCATATCGATCAAGCAAAAGAGCCTACTAAGGTTGAGCACTTTGGCATTAGCACCCTCGAAGCGATGGCCGCCGGAATGGTACCGGTTGTGCAGGCAAAAGGGGGTCAACTTGAAATTTTGACCGGTGCCTTGGCGGAACTTGGTTGGCTAGAGCTTGAAGAATGTGTTGGCATTACTCAGCGGTTGATTACAGATCAGCCGTACCGGGCAAACATGGTTAAGCTAGCTAGTGATCGAGCAGAAAACTTTTCTAAACCGAGATTTATCCAGCAAGTTAATGACCTATTTAACCAAGATTAGCCGTATGCATATCTCAATCATTATTCCCACCTATAATGGTCTGGCAAAGTTAAAAAAACATTTGCCCTCTGTATTGGCTGCTGCTGCTGATGGTGATGAGTTAGTGATTGGTGACGATGCCAGCATTGATCAAACTTTTGACTGGCTTAAAACACAGTTTCAGTTAACTGAAGTTATCGTGGCTCGATTGCTAAACCTTCCCACCAACTATCAATTAAAATCGTCTGCATTCAAGCTCTATCAAGGTCATTTTTCTGCTCAGCATAAAATAATCGCGATCAGAGTATTGGTTTCTGCCCGCAACTTACGATACGCCGCTACCGTCAATTTAGCTGCAGTATTTTGTACCCATGATTATTTTTTCTTGATTAATAATGATGTTTCTTGCCGGCTTGATTGCATTGAAATTCTCAAGCGGAGTTTAACCGATTCACAGCTATTTGCGGTCGGCTGTTTGGAGTATCCCAATAAAAATTCGACAGAGAAGAGCGGCAAAAATATATTGTGGTTTGAACGTGGTCTCTTTCAGCACTCCAAGGCAGTTGATTTTGAAACCGGAGCGACGGCATGGGTCAGTGGCGGCAGTGGGTTTTTTTCAAAAAATAAATGGTTGCAGCTTGGCGGTTTTGATCTTCGATTTTACCCAGCGTATTGGGAAGATATTGACCTTTGTTTTCGAGCCAGAAGGCGTGGTTGGAAAGTTTGGTTTAATGCCAAAGCGGTAGTGTATCATGAGCACGAATCAACACATCTAGACGTATTTGGCCAGTCGGTCATCACTCAAATCAGTTGGAAAAACGCCACTACCTTTACCTGGAAAAATTCCAGTTTGAGCCAAAAGTTTTTGTTTATCTGCTGGTCTCCTTATTGGCTGGTTCAGCGTCTACGCAGCCGTTAATTGGGCAACAAAATGATTAACATTTTTCTAAAGTCTAGCACTAAAAATTACCTGATGGTAATTTTTGTGTTTGTTTTACTGCTGCTGGCTGTGGCGACGAGATTTTATAAGTTGGGTCAAGTTCCCCACGGCATGACCTGGGACGAAGCGGCAATTGGCTATAATGGATTCGCCATCTTTACCACCCATCGGGATGAGTGGTTACAAAAGATGCCAATTTCTTTCCGATCTTTTGGCGATTACAAAGCGCCGTTGGCAATTTATGTCGAAGCTGCCTCAACTGCTATTTTTGGTCTGTCCCTGTTTGCTGTTCGTTTGCCGTTTGCTGTCTCCGGGGTGTTGTTTGTTGCCAGTTTTGGCTATTTTTGCTGGCTCCTTTTTTCTCATTCTAAGTCTCAAACGGTACTGACAGTGATTGGCTTATTATTTGCCGCTACTAGTCCTTGGCATTTGCATTATTCTCGGATTGGCTTTGAATCAGGTTTGGCCCTGACGCTAATAATGCTCGGACTTACCGGTCTGGAGCAGCTATCTGTCTCAACTAAAACTAAGCTGAGTCAAAAAGGATCGATCCTACTTTTTCTGTCTGTAATCAGCCTGGTTGCCAGTCTGTATGCGTATCATAGCGCAAAAATCTTTCTGCCTTTTTTTGGTTTATTTTTAGTTCTTCGTTACTCCAAAATGATGCGGCAAAATATACAACTTTGTCTCATCGCCGGCATACTTGGGGTCGGCTGGCTGGCTCCCTTGGTTGTTGATACATTTTTTGGACCTGGCGGAGCCAGAGCCAGTGTGTTAATTACTTCACAAGGTCTGTCTGTATTGGAGTTCACCTGGAGGCTGCTTGAAAATACAGGTCTGCATCTTCAACCCGGCTTTTTATTGTTGGGGAAGGTTGACAGTTTGAGTCATGGTGCGGGTAGTTATGGTGTGCTCTCAGTGCCAGTCTTTATTTTAGGCACCACCTCGGTGTG